>CESJ01019187.1_pt1 | contig 14385 bp, 14 predicted proteins | sample 356311 | NCBI WGS metagenome assembly CESJ01 (sample SAMEA2621487, study PRJEB7988) | marine metagenome | biome: marine biome (ENVO:00000447); feature: surface water layer (ENVO:00002042); material: "saline water (ENVO:00002010), including plankton (ENVO:xxxxxxxx)" | depth 5 m
TTCCATATTCTCATGGGAAGTCGCTTCGTTTGATGGTGCCAAGGTCACTGCCAGTAATGGAATGATTACGACGGTTGAGGTTGCAAATGACAAGATTTTGCCTGCAGATTTTATCTTTGTTTTGGGTAGTTGGGGTACTGAACATTATAACAACCGGCAACTTACAGTGTGGCTAAGAAAGCGGGCCCGTGCTGGTGAACGCATCTGTGGTGTGGAGTTGGGTTCCTACATTGTTGCACGCGCTGGTCTGCTAGATGGCAAGCCAGCTACTACACATTGGTCTTGGCTAAACGGTTTTAAAGAGAATTTTGATCGCGTTGAGGTTCAGGAGAGCCTCTTCACACTGGACAGTAAGGTAATGACTTGTTCAGGTGGACTAGCAGGGGTCGACCTAATGTTGCGTCTGATAGAAGAGATTAGTGGAAGTAGTTTTTCTGGTGAAATTGCGGATCAGATGCTGCACCACCCAATACGCAGTGCAACATCTCCTCAGCGCAGTACAATGGGGCGTAGCACTGAGACAATGCTGCCCCTATTACGCGAGGCAATGACATTAATAGAAAACAACATAGAAGAGCCATTGACTGTACCTCAGATTGCAAAATTTGTAGGTGTCTCACAGCGACAATTAGAGCGGCAATTCAAAAAAAATGTTGGGTGTACAGTGGTCCAATTTGGTCTTTTGCGGCGGTTGCAAAATGCCCGCCTGCTGCTAATCTCAACTGAACTTAGCATCCGTCAGATTGCCACGGCTTCGGGCTTTAATACTCTATCACATTTCGCCTATTCTTTTGGTAAATTTTTCGGTCGACGTCCATCAGATTACCGCGAAGCATGGCCAAAAAATGAGCCCGCACCTAGCTGGCCGGGCTCACTGTCAGATTTCATTGATACGTTAAATGGCACTCCACCCAAAGCTCACATTGAACGGGCTTGACGCAGGGCATTCAAAACCCCAACAATTTCACGGTCACGTTGAGCCGCCATATCTTCAAAGTGTTGGTTCTTAGCCATGGTATTACAGCCATCAACCATCCTGTTTCGTAGGTCTTTCGTTAGTTTTGGCGCTTCAAGACGTGTCCATGGTAATTTTAATGCTGGTCCAAACTGGTCTAGGTTAGTTGCCATGCCTCCCTCACCACATGCAACATGGAAAGCCATACACTGCCCCTGGGCTGCCATTCTTGGAGCCGGGCCATTCATTAACGCAATATCAATATCCTCTGGAGTTGCCTCGCCATTGGCGACCATATGCAGTGCTTCGCGCCACAGCGCCTCTTGCAGGCGAGTCGCAACAAAACCAGGAATTTCTTTTTTCATCATCAGAGGTTCTTTGCCCGCAATTTTATAAAATTTACCAGCCCATGCAACCGCTTCTGGGGCAGTTTTTTTCCCACCTACAATTTCAACCAATGGTAGAAGGTAAGGTGGGTTGAAGGGGTGACCAATAACTGTACGCTCTGCAGTAGTGCAGTCGGCTTGAATATCACTCATCATCAGACCTGAGGTTGATGATCCAATAATAACCGATGGCGGCAAGATGGTTCCCATCCTTTCATAAAGTTCTTGCTTTATTTCAAGTCGCTCGGGGCCACTTTCTTGCACAAAGTCTGCGCCTTCAAGTGCTTCTTCCAAATTAGTAACAATACGCAATCTGTCCATAGATGCGCCTGGAGTTAGCCCCAAATCAATCAAGCTCACCCATGCGGTATTTAGGATAGACATAAACGCATCTGTCTCACGCTCATCATGAAGATAAGCAGTTACATCATAGCCTCGCGCTAGGAAGTGTGCCGTCCAGCCACCACCAATTGGGCCTGCACCCAGGCTTGAGATACGCGTTACAGATTTTGGGTCAGAATACATTACTCACCTTTAAAATTTGGGGCACGCTTTTCAACAAAGGCAGTTACGCCTTCTTTTGCATCGTCAGATTTTAGCATCCTACGATATATAGGCATCGGATCAGTACGCATTTTGTGAAAAGCTTGCTCCAGAGATACGCATTCAATTTCACGCTGTACTTCTTTTACAGATTGCATTGCGAGCGGTGCTGACCAAGCAATTGACGCGGCCCATTCGCGCGCGGCATCCATAAGCTGTTCTTTGGGAACCACCTTATTAACCAACCCATAGTGTGCAGCTTCAGAAGCTGTCATCCGGCGTCCTAATAAAAACATTTCCATAGCAATATTATGAGGAATACGACGCGGAAGACGCTGAAGAGCCCCAGCGTCTGGTACAATTCCCAGGGGCATTTCTGGAAGGCCAAATTCGACGTGTTCTGCAGCAATTAGCAAATCACAACCCATAGCCATCTCAAAACCACCGCCAATGGCCAAGCCGTTGATTGCTGCGATTACGGGTTTGTTCAACGACCAGTTTTCCGTCAACCCAGTAAAGCCACCAAAGCCATATTCATCGGCTTCCCACCAGTTATCAAGCTGCATTTCACCATCATTAAGCGCCTTTAAGTCCCACCCTGCGGAAAAAATTTTGTCTCCACCACCGGTTAATATTGCACAGCGTAAATCCTTGTCTTCGTGCAATTCCTGGAATGCCGCAGCTAGCGCCTGCGAGGTTGGTACATCAATGGCGTTAACCTTGGCGCGTTCCAACGTAACTTCTAAAACATGGCCCTCACGATGGACCGTCACACCTTCTGACATTTAGGGACTCCTTATCGAAATTCAGGGATAACTTCATCACAAAAAAGTTTTGAGTGAGCGTTTTTGTGCCTTATGACCCAGTCCCATTGAGGCATAGTAGATAAATTCATCTACCCCAAGGTTCTCGTATGTTTTCACCTTATCAATTACAGTTTCAGGGGAACCAAACATCAGGTTCTGTTCCAACATCTCTGGGTTATACTGCTCGCGTCCCTCCAACTCATGGAGTGGAATTTCTTTCGGGAAGCCATTTTTTACGTCATCCAGATTGCGATAAAGGTTTTCAAATTGCCCCAGAACACGAGTAATGGCGTTAATGGCGTCATCTCTATCTGCTTGGTTCTCATATACAGAGGTATGACGCATTAACGCAAAAACTGGGTCCGCCTTACTACCATGTTTGGCAATTGCTTCGTCCAACTGGCGTTTATAAAGCTCGGCTTCGGCATGGGGACGGGTGAATGGCCAGCACATCACATTAGCATTGTTGGCAACAGCATAATCGTAGGTAATAGGCGACCGAGCTGCTACCCAAATCCGTGGATCATTTTGAAGGGGTTTTGGTACTGAAGTTGATGTTGGAAATTTCCAACACTCGCCATCGTGAGCATAATCACCTTTCCATAAAGCCAAGACAGCAGGTAACATTTCTTGCATATATTTATAACCTTCCGTTTGAAGGAGACCTGGCTTCATTCGGTCAAATTCACGTTGATACGCACCAGATCCTATGCCAAACTCCAACCGCCCACCGCTAATCAGATCAAGAAACGCAGCCTCTCCTGCCAACTTTATGGGATGCCAATATGCAGCATTGACCACTGCAGTTCCGAGACGAATTTTGCTGGTTTCACTCGCCCACCAGGTGAGGATCTGAAACGGGTTAGGGGCAATTGTCATTTCCAGAGCGTGGTGTTCCGCAGCCCAAACTATCTCAAAACCGCCTTCTTCAGCCATTTGCACCATTTCAAGGGTGTGGCGGGCCACGTCTTTCATGTCGAGACTACTGTCCAATCGCTCTAGATTTACGGCCAGTTGAAATTTCATCTAAGTTTTCCTCTCTCAGGTATCACAGTAAATCTGCAGCTTTTCAAAATAGATCTGAACCCAATCTTGGCCATCACCGCATCACAAACGGATTTGACATTGGTTCATCAGACGTATTCATCCAAATCGTCTTGGGCCTGGTGTAGTCATATATCGCTTGAAACCCACTTTCACGGCCGTATCCAGATCCCTTAACGCCCCCAAACTCCGCGATGGGAGAGACGACGCGGTAAGTGTTAACCCACACTATACCCGCCCTTATCAAGTTAGCCATCCTGAGCGACCGCGCCGAATTCTGGGTAAAAATTCCTGCAGCAAGTCCATGCTCAGTATCATTGGCGAGGGCAAGTACCTCATCCTCAGTTTTAAAACGTTGAACGCAAAGAACGGGTCCAAACAACTCAGTATCCACAATACGCAAATTCTGGTTTGGACATTCAATTATTGTGGGCTCATAAAATAGACCTAATTTATCCGCTGGTTGTTTTCCACCCGCAAGTATTTTAGCACCCTGCACCTTTGCATGTGCTACCTCACGTTTAATGTTTTCTAATTGGCCACTGGTACAGAGTGGCCCCATTTGGGTCTCTTCTTCCAGTGGATCACCAATAACAATCTTACCGGTAAGAGCCTTCATCTTATCGAGAAATTCATCTGCAATATCTTCGTGTAGGTAAAGACGTGAACCAGCCACACAGCTTTGCCCAGTAGCGCCAAAGATGCCCGCAATCGAGGCATTTACAGCACTTTCAATATTGGCGTCATCAAATACTATGAAAGGAGACTTGCCGCCAAGTTCGAGAGATACTTCTGCGAAGTTACGTTTAACATTTTCTAAAACGTGACGTGCCGCATTGGGTCCTCCAGTAAATGATACGCGGGCAACATCAGGATGCGAGGTTAAAGCTCGCCCACAAGGTTCACCATGGCCAGTGACAATGTTTACTACACCTGGCGGTATACCAGCTACTTCAATTAACTTTCCAAACTCTAACATTGCGGCACTAGCGTGTTCAGAGGCTTTTAGAACCACAGTGTTACCTGCCGCTAGAGCAGGCCCAATTTTGACCGCCACCAAGAAAAGTTGTGAATTCCACGGTACGACTGCTGCAACTACTCCGAGTGGTTCTCGCTTGGTAAAAACAAACATATCAGGTTTATCAATTGGTAGGGTCTCACCGCTGACCTTGTCCGCACAGCCAGCAAAAAAATGAAAAAATTCTGCAATGTACTTTGCTTGCCAACGGGTTTCCTTCAGTATTTTACCAGTATCAATTGATTCAGTGCGACCAAGATTTTCTGATTGCTCAGCAAGAAGGTCTCCCAACCTGCGTAAGCACTTTCCTCTTTCTGTCGGAGTGAGCTTTGACCATGGGCCCTCACTAAATGCATAATGAGCAGAGGCAACTGCTCGGTTTACGTCAGCTTCTGTCGCCTCTGGGACCCGGCTCCATATGTCACCTGTACTTGGGTTTACGCTGTCAAATACGCCACCGTCTGATGCATTCACCCAATCGCCGTTAATTAACATTTGATAGTTTTTAATGTCAGCCATTTCAGAACCCCTCATTACTTGATTCCTATTCAAAGCTGCTTTCACCATTACCGTTCGGGAAAAAGCGACGTATATTGGCGAAAAATCTGAAACCAGCTACTGGCAGTCAGGGCACTGTATTTCCTAGGGAGTCCCAAAAATGGTTCACAAAAAACAAGTTATCGGTGGCCCACTTGAAATTAATGGTCAAGTTTTGTCATTATCGCGTGCCATCCGTGCGGGTGATTTTGTATTTTTGACTGGCCAAATTCCTATGTCTGATGGATTTCCAATGATAGACGGTACCATCCAGCAACAAACCAGAGCCGTTCTTGAGGATATAACTTTGACACTGGCCCAAGCAGACTGCACACGTGATGATGTCGTAAAAGCCATGGTCTGGCTGCGTGAGCGCTCTGATTTTAAGGGCTTCAATGAAATTTATGGTGAATATTTTCCAATCGAGCCTCCGACACGATCCGCTGTTGTAAGTGAGTTATTAGTCGACGTGCGTGTTGAAGTGGAAATGATGGCTTATCGCCCGCTGGGCGATAGCTCATAATGACCATCGCACCAGATGGCACAAAGTATGAGCTTACTGGACCTAAATCTGCGCCAGTAGTAATACTAATTCACGGTCTCGGATTAAATAAAGAATGCTGGCAATGGATGACCCCAGACCTTATCGATTCTTATCGTGTTCTGAGCTATGATTTATATGGCCATGGTGGATCTTTAGCTCCCAATAAACAGCCCAGTCTTTCACTATTCTCCCAGCAGTTGAGCACCTTGCTTGATCATTGCAATATTTCACAAGGGGTAATAGTGGGCTTTTCACTGGGAGGTATGATCGCCCGTCGCTTTGCTCAGGATGCTCCTCAAAGGTCATTGGCAATGATCATTTTGCATTCGCCGCACACACGGAGTGAATCCGCGCAAGCGGCAATTCTTGCACGTGTGGATCAGGCCCGCATTATGGGACCACAGTCAACGGTTGAAGCCGCCCTTGAACGTTGGTTCACAAGCGGTTTCATAGAAGCTAACCCCAATCTGATGGATACAGTGCGACAATGGGTAATCGCAAACTCAAAAGAAACCTATTACACTATTTATAGTGTTCTAGCCACTGGTATTAAAGAAATTGTAAAGCCTAACCCAGCTCTAACTCTTCCTGCGTTGGTTCTAACTGGTGAGGAGGATTTTGGTAATGGCCCGGAAATGGCTGATGCTATTGCCGCTGACATAGAGGGAGCCAAAGTATTAGTTTTTCCTGGTCTTCGACATATGGCACTGGTTGAAGCGCCAACAGTTGTAAATAAATCGATACTAGAATTTCTTGATGGCTTAGGTCTATCAGACTGAATAAATAATTTATGGGTGGATTTTGGTTTCTTTATCAAACTAAAATGCTGATTTAGATGTAGTTCACAATTCCATTCGCTAAGTGTTATATCAAGGACAAAGTTGGATTAGGTAATTCATAATAACGTAAAATAATTCTATAGGACTCAATCGGAGAAAAACCATGCTTGCTGAATTACGAAAAGTTGTAACTTTTGATGAGATTATTCATACAGAAGGAGGGCGTGTATCGGATCCTGAACTTCGTATGATTGGTGTTGCTGCTGTTGTAAAAAACCCTTGGTTTGGGCGTGGATTTGTTGAAGATTTGTCACCTGAAATAAAACGTATGGCACCATATTTAGGTGAATTAATAACCGATAAGCTAATTTCTTTAGTAGGCTCAGGTGATTCCATAGAAGCTTATGGGAAAGCCTGCATAGCTGGTACCAGTTGTGAATTAGAACACGCCTCAGCCCTTATTCATACATTACAATTTGGTAATTTCTATCGTGAGGCTGTTGGAGCAAAGAGCTACCTAGGGTTTACAAATACACGGGGCCCAGCAAATACTCAAATTCAAATACCACTAATGGATAAACATGACACTGGACGGCGTTCACACTATCTTACAGTTCAATTTTCAATCTACGACGCGCCCGCAGTTGATGAGTTGGTTGTAGCATTAGGCGCCGCAACTCGTGGTCGGCCACATCACCGGATTGGAGATAGGTACTCTGATCTAGCTGCCATAGGGCGTGAGGTACAAAACCCAGCAGGTGTTAAGGATTAGTACAGACGTCACTAATTGAGACCAGGGCTTATTTATAGCCTGCCTAATTACAAAACACTCTTTATTTTTCTTTTTAAAAAAAGCTACTGGTATTTTTTACTATCGTGCTTGGGCCCCTGGATAGAAAGTGCAATCAAAAAAATAAGTAAAGGCATCACAATGTGCACCGAGCCAAACTCTATGCACCCAATAATTGATGTCATCAGACAAGATCAGCGGGAAGAAGAAAAATTTAAATACTTAAAGCTTGTTAAAGACTTTTCGCTTTCCTAATGAGTTCGGCCTTATCAGCTTTTTTACTGGTATTCACGCCTCTTCCAACGAGGGCTTCTCGTAAATCAGGTTCTGAAAGTGCTTCAATTGCCGCATCGGTCATATTGAGAAAATTCAATTTATTTTTAATTGGAGCATTGGTCGCACCAAATGTCCCAACGTTTTTAAAGCCAAAATCTACCGCATATTTCTTCATAAAGTGAGTTAAGAATGTGTTGATACTGATACGAATACGAGGATCTTCTCGAATGTGCTTTTCCGCTTCATCGAGTGCTTGAACCATAAGTTTCGCCCACCGCTCTGCCCCTCGAGCATTCATAACTTCAAGAGCGTTATGCTGGTGATGAAAGTTTAGCCTAAACTCCGCACCATGGTATTTGAGCCCACCACCCATCACATCAAGCCACATAGAGGATTGGGTTCTAACATGGTGCGAGATGTCACCAATCCGTTCAAAGGACGCCTTAAACCAAATTTCATCTTGGTATACCAAATGATAGAACTTATGAACTATCCGGACTATTCGATCAGGCCCTAATACAGAAAATAGCTGCCAAAATTGAATAGGTTTAGATTGGCTTTTTGAGGCGTAAAGTGTAACAATATCACCCATCCTGTGTGCATTTACTGGAAGGATTTTTTCTTCTATTGCATTTGAAATGTATCTAAGCTGTATTTTCTCAGTCATATATCCATAAGCTGGTTCATATGTTGAATTCGATAGTTTGCTCATTATTCAGTCTTTTATGATTTTTTTCAGGTCTAAGTTAACATTTTAGATTCAGCAATGATTAAGAGGCGCCTTAAAACTCAGATATAGGCCACTTCAAAAAAATTATTGACGCCTTTCTATTCTTTTGCTTGTAAAAACACCGTAGATCTTAATAGTCGATCTTATTTGCGCTTAGTCCAAGCAGGATTGGCTGAGTTGTTAACATGAAAGTGACACACAGATGGATCATGTAAAATTCACACAGATGAAAGACGGTGACCATGCAGATTATGCGTTTTTGGATAGACTTGAGCATCAATATACAGAAGGCACAGCCGATCGCTTATTAGAAGCAATGGTGAGCCTAGATAAAAGTTTATCTGGCTATCAGGTCACGCGACTGGGCCATTCCTTGCAATCTGCTACGCGGGCATGGTTTGATGGCGCTGATGACGACTGGATCGTTGGCGCTCTCTTACATGATATCGGTGATATATTTGCGCCTCATAATCACGATGAATATGCGGCAACCGTACTGAAGCCATTTGTTCGTGAGCAGGTAACTTGGTGCGTCCAAACCCATGGTGATTTTCAACTTATATATTTTGGAAAATACGTTGGAGCTAACCCAAACAAAAGAGATGCACACAAAGATAACCACTACTTTGATGATTGTGTGGAATTTTGCGAACGCTGGGATCAAACTAGTTTTGACCCAAATTACCCAAACAAAAACCTGGCTTTTTTTGCTGAAATGGTACGAAAAGTATTTGCGCGTGATGCTTATCACCCATCTGTTATTCGGCCAGGGTATCGAATGCCTTTGACAAACTCTGGGAATGCGACAGACCGTGCAAATTAATCCCTTAGAAAAATAGTGGATATAGATTTTACAGAGCGGTCTTCCTGTTTATTAGGCTTCTTTTCTGGTTTGCTATAAGCGCAGCAAAGAGGGTTGGGAATATTAGATAAACAAGTCACCCATAGTGTGATCCAAGAGGTAAGCCGCAGCGTACTGAATTTATAAAATACATGTGGAGTTGGAAAAGTGGTCATCAAAGAAAAATTGAAATTATTGGCAGCTAGTATTTTTTTTGTAATGTCGACATGTGGAGGCGCAATGGCGGAAAACCTTATTAAAACCGGTCAGTGGTCTTACTTTGCTGACACTGTGATGGGTGGTGTTTCTGAAGGAAGTGCTAAATTTGTAAATAATGGATCAGATGAAGCCATCAGGCTAACAGGTGAGGTATCTACAGCTAATAATGGAGGATTCATACAAGTTAGGTCCTCAATCCCGTTGGAGCTTGCAAAGGGAAAAGCAGGTATAAAGTTAAAAGTTAAAGGGAATGGGGAACGGTATTATCTGCATATTAGAAATTCAAGCACTAGCTTGCCATGGCACTATTACCATCAAGGTTTTGATACATCTGCCACGTGGGAAGAGATTAAACTGCCATTTGAATCCTTTATGAAATCTTCGTCATTTATGAGGACTTTGATCAAACAAAGTACGATTAAGAGCATAGGTATCGTCGCATATGGTAAAGATTACACAGCGGATATTTCAATCATAAGTTTGGAATTTTACTAAACCCCAACCCACCTGTCTCCAACACTCTGGCCTAATAGATGTTCAAAAGTGGATGGGTGTGAGTTTGTGTGGTTTGGAGCTAATCAGTGTCACTTTCGCCTTTGAACAGCGCCTGAAACTAGACGCTGGAACTTAAATACAGCAGCATTGTTGTATCTAATCTGTAAGCTTAAGGTGCATTTTAGAAATTGAAGGATTTTTAGTGGCCCCCAAAGATAAAATGGATGCGCTGGGTTGTTCGTTATTAGTGATTGTCTCGTTACTTTTAGGACTAAACCAAGTTTTGGTTAAAATAGTATCCGAGGGAATGCACCCTGCGATGCAAGCTGGTTTGCGTTCAGGTTTTGCAATCTTTCCTGTTTTTGTTTTGGCGCTATTTTTAAAAAGAAAATTATCAATCACTGATGGTAGCCTGCCTTGGGGGATTATTGCTGGGGTGTTATTTGCGATTGAGTTTCTACTCTTATTTTTCGCGCTGGATTATTCGAGTGTCGCTCGGGTTTCAGTCCTTTTCTACACGATGCCAGTTTGGATGACGATTGCAGCACATTTCTTAATTCCAACTGAAAAGATTACAATGGTGCGTGCTGGTGGTTTGGTAGTTGCAACGGCTGGAGTGGCGATAGCAATGTTGGGGCGAAATGAGGGAGAGAACGCGCTAATTGGTGATATTTTTTGCATTGCAGCCGCTATGATTTGGGCTGTGATTGGTTTAGTCGCACGGTTAACACCGATGAATCGATCCGTACCTGAGATGCAGCTGCTTTATCAACTAGTTGTTTCAGCTTTTATCCTTCTACCCGTCTCATATCTGATAGGAGACCAAATCAGAGAATTGCGTCCTGAACACTGGGGAATTTTGGCTTTTCAATCTATCGTAGTAGTGGGATTTGGTATTTTAACTTGGTTTTGGATTCTTTCAAAATACCCGGCAAGCGATATGGCGAGTTTCGGCTTTCTTGCCCCCGTTTTTGGTGTAATTTTAGGGTGGTTAATACTTGACGAGGAGGTATCATCTTGGATCGTTGCTGCATTATTTATGGTTAGTATCGGAATAGTTCTAATTAACCGGAAGCCTAAAGAAAAATGACAGACGAATGAACTGCATTTACCTATAGAGGCAGCTCTCATTCAAATGGGATGCTGATCTTCTGGCGACTAACTTTTTTAGTCACCGTGGTCCGCTAAGACAGAAAATGCGCTAAGTATAGGTTGCTTTGGAGCTATGCCAAAACAAAGGGGCATAGACTTTAACTTGACTCCGAAACTCTAAACACAGTCTGTTCAATTTTGACAAAGGCTTTCGCGCTTTTGCGGTTGGAGATAAATGTCACACAACTTTAGAGCAATCTTAGTTTGCCTGCTGGCATACGTCTGTTTTGATTTGATGAGTGTCCATGTACGTATACTTTCAGTGCGTTACTCCCCTCAAGAGCTATCAGTCTATCGCAACGTTTTAGGCATCTTACCATCCATCGTATTGCTGACTTACACACGTGAATTAAGTTTTAGTTTAAGTGATTACAAAATCAAAAAGTGGAAACTAGCGTTTTGTCGTGGATTGTTTGTTGCTGCTGCTCAGCTACTATTCTTTACAGCATTAGCAAATTTAGAACTAGCGACGGTATCAGCGCTTGCTCAGACAAATGCCGTTTTCATAGTCATGCTTGCAACTTTTTTTTATGGAGAGAGGCCTGGATTGTGGCGTTGGGGTGCGGTTATTATCGGGTTTATTGGCGTACTCTTAATTGTACGCCCAGGCTCGGAAGTTTTCAAATGGACTTCAGTATTCCCCATTGGTGCGGCTTTTTGCTATGCGGCATCAATGGTGAGTCTACGGAGTTTTGATAGGTCTACGTCAAATGCAATTCTGTATTTATACTCGGCCTTCTCAGCGGCAATTGGCGCAATTATTTTTGCGGCTATAACAACTGAATTTACCCCAATACAATTTTACACGGACGCTATTTTAATTCTCAGCATGTCAATTTGTGGTGGTTTCGGTGTTGTATTTTTAATGTATGCTTTTCGACACGCACCCGCTTCAGTTTTAGCACCATTTAGTTATTTTGGTCTAATTACTGCTTTTGCATTTGGTTGGTTCTTATTTGGAGAACTTCCAATTGATACCTTATTTCCAGGAATTATTTTCATTATACTATCTGGTTTTACAATTCTTTGGCGAGAGCAAACGGCAAAATCATAATTGGTTATGTAACCAGATAAATTCAACTAAGATGCACAAGCTAACTTCGGTATAGCAAGAGTAACCGAGAGCTATATACGTACCAATTTCAGGTAAAGCCGTGCTATGCTCTCTGAGTGCCGTCAATTATTGAGGGCGTAAAGTTAGGCTGGTCAGTAATCCAATGCATATTTTCAGTAGGCAAACGGCCCAACTAGACTAAGTAAAATGTGTCAATTATAATCGTTAAATAGACGATTGGTGCGAATGGATAAGTTAAATGAATAAGGCAACCTCTGCACTTAAAACCGCAATTATAGAAAATTTTGGTACGCCCTGTCCTGTGGTAGATCTTGACGTGGTCGAACGCAATATAACGCGTGCTCAGATATTGTGCGAAAAGGCTGGAGTAACAAACCGTCCACACATCAAAACTCATAAATCGCCTGTGCTAGCAAAAATGCAGATTGCGGCCGGTGCGAAAGGAATAACTTGCCAAAAGCTTGGTGAGGCTGAGGTAATGGTAGATGCTGGGATTAAGGACATTATTATTGCAACCAATTTACTTGGGGCAGCGAGATCTGGTCGGCTGGCAGCTCTACTGCAGCGTGTGCCACTTAAGGTCTGTAGCGACAACCTGGTTACGCTAGCAGCCTATTCAGATGCGGCGCGAAAAGCCGGACGTGTACTGGATGTAATGATCGAATGTGACACCGGACAAAAACGTGCAGGTGTTGAAACTCCTGGGGAAGCGCTTGCATTGGCACAGGTTATCCGTGATGATTCGATGCTCAACTTTGTAGGGTTATTGTTTTATCCATCACTTGATAGCTGGCCGCAGACGCAAGTTTTTTTAGATGAGATGACAATCGGTCTAGCGTCCTTAGGGCTTAAACAAGGAATTGTTTCTACGGGTGGGACCCCTAATTTTTCTAATATTGGAAAACTGCTGGGAGCCACGGAACATCGCGCAGGTACATGTATTTTCAATGATCGTATGATGATTCAAGCTGGATTTGCAACTCAGGCAGATTGTGCGTTCAGCGTGTACTCCAGTGTCGTGAGCCGCAGTGGGCCAGAACGAGGTATATTGGATGCAGGCTCCAAAACATTGACCTCTGATACAGGAAATCTGCAGGGTTTTGGTTTGATCCTTGAACATCCAGCAGCGTGCATTCATAAATTTGCGGAAGAGCATGGATTTCTTGATCTTTCGAAATCAAAAAACAAACCAGTGGTTGGTGATATTGTGCGAGTGGTCCCAAACCATGTGTGCGTTGCTGTTAATATGGTTAATCAGCTTGTAGCGGTTCGTGGTGATCAGATCTGTGAAGTGATCCCCGTCGAAGCACGTGGGATGCTAGTTTAAGAGTGGTTATTGGCCCCAAAATATAAAATTGACTTGAGTTGGGCATAGTGTCTTAAAATCTGCTACTGATCATAGCTTAAGTGGGTGTGGATGCATATAGGAACATCCAATAACTGCCGCAAGCTGAGGCTAGAGAAAGCCAAATGAAATTCATTACCATCGTGCCCTAGTCATTTTTTGGTAAGACGTGAATTTTTAGGAACCACAAATGAAACGAACATCACAGTTTTTTTACCAAAATTCCAATCTAAAAGTAGTTTTTCTAATTACTGCAATCTTTATGGGTTACTTGATTTTAGTAATGATACCTAAAGCTACTGGCTTTGAATTATCTAGTAGCAATGTAAAATCATTAGGTACGTCTTTTGGCTTTGATCAATCAGACATCACTACTTTTTTTAATACTCGTACAGACGTCATGATTGATGCTTATATCAATTTTAATCAGGTTTGGGATGCGCTTTTTGGACTTATTTATGGTTTGATGTATGTAGTTTGGGTGTCGGTGTTGTTTAAACCTTTTTTTAACAAGGTGGGCAGTATAAATCTAATACCATTAGCCCAAGTACTATTTGACTGGCTTGAAAACTATACTTTGGGAACTTTAGCACAACAGTACTTAGTCGATGGGACTATTACGTCATCTACTGCTGACCTTGCTTCGGCTTTTTGTATGATAAAATGGATATTTTCTGGCCTTACATATATTTTGATATTGGTGGGGATAATCTTATTGATCGTTAGATTTTTTAAGATGAAATGATCTTTCGACCTGCCGCCAGAGAGGCTAACCTTGATGATTATACTTTTATTAACTGAATTCAGACAGGTAGTGCTGTTTCGCAGCCTAATCTGGTAATAAAATAGT
>CESJ01047662.1_pt1 | contig 14349 bp, 16 predicted proteins | sample 356311 | NCBI WGS metagenome assembly CESJ01 (sample SAMEA2621487, study PRJEB7988) | marine metagenome | biome: marine biome (ENVO:00000447); feature: surface water layer (ENVO:00002042); material: "saline water (ENVO:00002010), including plankton (ENVO:xxxxxxxx)" | depth 5 m
AGATTTGAAATTATTATTGCAGGAGGAATAACTTTTGAGAATTTTGAAAGTTTACATGCTAGAATAAATGGAGGGTTTTATCATGGAAAAAAAATAATTAACATTAAATAATCTTATGAGCAATCAAATCGAATTACATCAAAAAACACTTTTTGGACACCCAATAGGGCTTTTCGTATTATTTTTTACAGAACTATGGGAGCGATTTAGTTATTATGGAATGAGAGCAATTCTTGTTTTATATCTAGTTTCAGAGACTGGAGGAGATAATCCAGGCATGGGTTGGAGTGATGGCTCTGCAATTGCCTTATATGGTTGGTATACTATGTTTGTTTATTTAGCGACAATTCCCGGTGGAATTTTAGCAGATAGATTTCTAGGCCAAAGAAAATCTGTTATGGTCGGTGGTCTTTTACTATGTTTTGGTCATGGAATTTTAGCGGTTGAAGCATTATGGGCCTTTTACACTGGACTCACATTTATAGTTTTAGGTGTTGGTTGTTTAAAGGGTAATATATCTACTATGGTTGGAGGTTTGTATGGCAACGAAGATATTGACAAAAGAGACATGGGTTTTTATATTTTTTACATGGGGATTAATGTAGGTGCGGCTGTTTCAGCAATTGTAGTTGGTTATATAGGTGAAGTTTATAATTGGCATTATGGTTTTGGTCTTGCAGGAATTGGAATGGCTATTGGTCAATTTGTATATTGGAAAGGTCAAAAATATTTAATTCATGTTGGAAATAAAATTGAATTAGATAATATAAATAAACAATCTTCTAATTTATTTTTACAAATTTTCAAAACATCAAATTCATTGATTGGATTTAGTTTAACAGCTTTATTAGGACTTTATTTAGGTTATAGTGGAGATTGGAATTATGGATTATTATTAATAGGAATTGCTTTTGCAGTAGGTTTTGCAATTGTAGTTTATAATGATGGAAATAAAATTGAAAAAGACAGGATTTTAGTCTCGTACTTAGCTTTTCTTATTGTTATAGTTTTTTGGGGAGCTTTTGAACAGGCAGGTGGATTAATGAATATTTATGCTTCACAAAAAACAGATTTATCTTTGGGAAGCTTTATGGTACCTGCTAGTTGGTTTCAATCAGTTAATGCAATTTTTATTTTAATTTTTGCCACGTCTGTTGGATCTTTTTGGATATGGTGGAAAAAAAGAGGATACGAACATTCCTCTCTTTTTAAAATGGCACTTGGTGTTATCATTATGGGATTTGGTTTCTTTTTCATGTCAATGGCTTCAAATGAGGTAGTTTACGATATAACGGGTAAAATAACTCAAAAATCTGCTATGTATTGGTTAGTTTTGGCCTATCTTTTTCATACGATCGGAGAATTGTGTGCCTCTCCAGTGGCTCTTTCATTTATAACTAAACTAGCTCCTGCAAGATGGGGAGCTTTTATGATGGGTGCATATTTTGCAGCTACTGGTTTAGGAAACAAAGTAGCTGGATTAATTGGTGAAAATGCTTCAGAAGCAGGCGATTTTCAAACCTTCACAGGAATAACCATTTTTTGTTCAATTTTTGGAGTTCTGGTTATATTAATATTAAAACCTTTAAAACGGTTAATTCATAATGCAGAATAAATTTTTTAAAGTATCGTAATGTTGTTAAAGCAAAGCTTTTGTTCTTTAATTTTTATTATTAGTTTTTTTGGAAATTACTCACAGGAAATTAACTGGATGAGTTTGGAAGAAGCTGTGGATGCACAAAAAACTATTCCTAAAAATCTTATTATTGATGTTTATACTAACTGGTGTGGTCCATGTAAATTAATGGATAAAAACACTTTTAGAAACCCTGAAATTGTTAGTTATATTAATAAAAATTATTACGCTGTCAAATTTAATGCAGAAGGAAATGAAAAAGTTAATTTCATGAGTAAAACTTTTACAAATCCAAATTATGATAGTAGTAGATCCCAAAGGAGAAATTCTTCTCATGAATTTACCAGATTCTTGGGTATTAATGCTTATCCATCAACTTTATTTTTTGACTCTCAAATGAATTATATCAGTCCTGTTAAGGGTTATTTAAATCCTAAACAAATTGAAATTTATTTGCATCTGTTTAAAGATGAAAACTACAAAAACATTAAATCTCAAGAGGATTTTGATGAGTTCGTTAAAACATTTAAAAGTAGAGTGAAAGTGTAATTTATTTTTTGTTTGCTTTCTCAATGTACATATCTAAAGCTTTAGACATAGATGGTACTTTAGGTGAAGGCGCTAAAATATCTATTCTTAATCCAGCTTTTTCAGCTGCTTTTAACGTCGTTTTACCAAAAACTGCTATTCTGGTATCATTTTGTTTAAAGTCAGGAAAATTAGAAAGCAGAGATTCTATTCCAGATGGGCTGAAGAAAACCAAAATATCATAGTAAACATTTTTTAAGCTAGATAAATCGCTAATCTTTGTTTTATAAAATGTTCCTTGAGTCCATCTAACTCCAAGTTCATCTAGTTTTTTTGGAATTGCTGGTGATAATACATCTGCACAAGGAATTAAATAACTTTCTTCTTTATATTTTTCTATTTGAACTGAAAGATCATCAAAAGTTCTTCCACCAACGTATATTTTTCTTTTTCTGTATACAACGTATTTCTGAAGATAAAATGCAACAGCTTCAGATAAACAAAAATACTTAAGAGCGTTTGGGATTGGAAATCTCATTTCTTCAGCAACTCTAAAAAAATGATCAATGGCATTTCTACTGGTTAAAATGATGGCAGTAAATTTTGATAAATCAATTTTTTGAAACCTAACTTCTCTTGCTGTCATTCCTTCAACATGAATAAAAGGAACAAAGTCTATTTTAACTTTTCTTTTTTTCTTTAAGGTAATGTAAGGTGAATTTTCAATAGTTGGGGCAGGTTGTGAAACTAAAATTGATTTAACTTTCATAAATACTATTTTTATTTTACTATGTAGAGTACACCAATAATAGGTGCGATTTCGAACGTGCAAATGTACAAAATAAAATATACTAGAGTTTTAAACTCACTTATTAAATATTTATTTAAAATAAATTTAAAATAAAACACATTATAAATTGCTATTAATATTATTGAAACTATATGAATTTGATTTAATGATATATTACTAAAAATCATTATTAATAGATAAAAATATAAATGAACAGCAAATAAATTTTTAATTCCTACTCTATATCTGTTAATTTCAGTTAATTTATTTTTGAACTTAAAAACCAAGGAAAAGATGTTTTCAATTATAAATTTTAATAACAATAAAATACTTAATCCAATAAAAACTTTTATAAAAAACTCTTTTTGTTCATTCGGATATTTATCTATGTAAAAAACTAATAAAAATAAAGATGTGGTTAATATCCTTAAAAAAAACATTATTACATTATTAGTATTAAATAATGATATAGTTTCACCAGATTTGTAATGAAAGTAGCGGTGAATATTCCAAAATGAAAATAAATATTGAAATCTTTCTCCAATATATAATCTAGAAAATAAAATTAAAATTGTTGCCGAAATTGTAATTGTTTTGATCCAGTTTTGAATTGGAAAACTCATAATTTCTAGCTCATTCATAATTCAAAATTAATAATATTTTAATCCTTAATTAAATTTACTTGTTAAATCTGTATTTTTGTAAAAAATAAAATGTGTAAAGCTCTTGTAATTGTACCGACATATAATGAAGCTGATAATATTATTAATATTATTCAAAGTGTTTTATCACTTTCTGTAGACTTTAATGTTTTAATTGTTGACGATAATTCACCAGATAAAACTGGGGTTCTTGTAAATTCATTTGCTTTAAATAATTCTGAACGGGTATTTTTACTATCAAGAAATCTTAAAGAAGGATTAGGAAAGGCTTACACTGATGGATTTAATTGGGCATTAAATAATAAATATGATTATATTTTTGAAATGGATGCTGACTTTTCACACGATCCAAATGATTTGGTTAGAATGTATAATGAATTAAGTATTTCTAATTTTGATGTAGTGATTGGTTCAAGATATATTAGCGGAATTAATGTGGTTAATTGGCCATTAAGTAGAATTATTCTATCCTACTTTGCTTCATTCTACTCAAGAATTATAACAGGGATGCCAGTGAAAGATGCAACATCTGGATTTGTTGGTTATAAAGCTAAAGTTTTGAAAGAAATTAATTTAGATTCCATAATGTTTAATGGATACGCTTTTCAAATTGAATTAAAGTTTAAAGCGTATAAGAAAAAATGTAAAATACAGGAAATTCCAATTATATTTAAGGATAGAATTCACGGAGAGTCTAAGATGAATGGAAATATTATTTTTGAAGCAATTTTTGGTTTAATTATAATGAGATTTAAAAGTTTGTTCAATAAATAATTGAAATAAAGCATGGAAAAAATTCTTATAAAAAATGCAACAATTGTAAATGAAGATAAAGTTTTTGAATCTGATTTATTAATTATAAATGATGTGATTAGTCAAATTAGTACAAATATTTCTGAACCAAATGATTGTAAGGTTATCAATGCTTTTGGAAAAATTTTAATACCAGGATTAATTGATGATCAAGTTCATTTTAGAGAACCAGGTTTAACGCATAAAGCAACAATAAACTCTGAATCAAAAGCAGCTGTTGCAGGTGGAATAACCTCTTTTATTGAAATGCCTAATACTATTCCTCAAACAACTACTATTAATGAGTTGAATAAAAAATTTGAAATTGCTAATAAAAGTTCCTATGCTAATTATTCTTTTATGTTTGGAGCAACCAATTCAAACCTAGATGAAATAAAAAAAGTAAATAAAAATGAAGTAGCAGCTCTAAAGATTTTTTTAGGTTCCTCAACAGGTGACATGTTAGTAGATGACCAACAAATCTTAAGAGAGATTTTTTTAACTACAGATTTAATTATTGTTGTTCACAGTGAAGATGAGCAAATCATTAATGAAAATTTAGAAAAATATAAATCTAAATACAAATCCAATATACCTTTTGACTGCCATCCTAAAATTAGATCTGAAGAAGCTTGTTTAAAATCAACTAAAAAAATAATAAAACTTGCAAAAGAAACTAACGCAAGACTACACGTTTTTCATTTATCTACTAAAAATGAATCTTTATTGTTTCAAAATGATATCCCACTAGAAGAAAAAAAAATAACCTCAGAAGTTTGTGTTCATCACCTATGGTTTAGTGATAATGATTATAAAGACAAACAGTCTTTTATTAAGTGGAATCCAGCTGTTAAAACTAAGGAAGATAGAGAAGGGCTTTGGGATTCATTATTGAACGACAGAATTGATGTAATAGCTAGTGATCACGCTCCACATACACTAGAAGAAAAGTCTAAGCCATATTTAGATTGTCCCTCAGGTGGTCCACTAGTGCAACATTCGCTAGTATCCATGCTTCAACATCATTTAAATAAGAAGATATCTTTGGAAAAAATAGTGACTAAAATGTGTCATAACCCTGCAATTCTATTTCAAATTAGTAAAAGAGGTTATATTCGAAAAGGGTATTATGCAGATTTAGTTTTAATCGATATGAATAAGTCATGGACGGTTAATAAAGATAATATTTTATACAAATGCAATTGGTCTCCCTTCGAGGGCTTGCAATTTGATTCTCAAGTAACACATACTATTGTTAATGGAAAATTAGTTTATGAAAATGGATTATTTAATTCAACTTTAAGTGGAAAAAAACTAACATTTGACAGATGAAAAAAATATTTATTTTACTAATATTAATAATGTCTTGTTCTGATCAAAACAGCCCTACTGATTTAATGTCAGAGCAACAAATGGTAGATTTTCTTTTAGATATTAATATTATTAATTCAAGTAGAGCTTATAGAAATAATTCTGATTTAAATTATTACAATATAAAAGATACATTTTTATACAAAAAGCATAATATAGACAGTTTACAATTCGTTAATAGTAACAGTTATTATTCGTCAAAGCCCAAACAATATTTAAGAATTTATTCTGAACTTCAAAAGAAAATGAGATTTATTAAAGATTCTATTGAAATTGAATTAAATCAAGAAACTAAAAAAATGATGGACTCATTATCACTAATTAATTAAGCTTATAGTTTTTACAAGTTTCTTCAATCGATTTTTCAAGCTCTATAAATTTATAATCTAGAATAGAAATTATTTTCTTATTAGAGTATTCGTTTTTGGAGTGACTAGATTTAATAATAGAACTACTTAATCTTCTTCTTTTATTTAGAAAAAAGCTTCTTGCAGCATCTAAGACAAGTCCAATTGTCATTAAACTTTTACTTGCTTCCTTTTTGGGAGACTTTAATTTCAAATGATTACACACTGAAAAAATAAAATCTTTTTGAGTCCAATTTTCAGCAACAAGTATAAATCTTTCAGAAAAAATATTTTTGTCCATCAATTCTCTCATGATTTTAACAACATCCTTAACACAAATAAATCCAGTTTTTCCTGCAGGATAGTAGCTCATTCCTCTATTTATTTGAGTAATAAAAGCTCCACTTCCTCTTTTCCAAAAGCCACTCCCAACTATAACGCCTGGATTAACTATAACAGCGTTCAAGCCCTCTGAGACACCTCTCCAGACTTCTAATTCTGCATCGTGTTTAGTTTGAGAATAGGGATTGTTGTTTTCTTTCCACTCACATTCTTCATCAATTGTCAAATTTTTTCTTTCACCAACTGCAGCAATAGTACTGACGTAACAAAATTTATTGATTTTTTTATCAATAGCAAAATTAACCATGTTTGCTGTTCCTTCAACATTAATTTTTTTCATAGCTTTTAAATCTTGATTACTAAAAGAAATAAAAGCTGCACAGTGATAAATTTCAGTAACATTTTTAAAAGCAATATCAAGACTAGTTATGTCATTGATATCACCTTGTATCCATTCAATTTTATCAAATAATTTTTTATAATCTTTAGAATAATAAGAAAAAACTTTTCTTACACTATCTGTTTTACTATTTTTTCTATGTAAAGCTCTAACTTTTTTATTCTCTTTTACAAGAGAATAAAGAAGATGACAGCCTACAAGTCCTGTTCCTCCAGTTACTAATATCATAATGTAAAAATACTATTTTTTGGTTTACTTTTTTCTTAAACACAAGAGATATATATTTGTTAAAATTTTAGTTGTGTCAAAAAACTTTATTAAAGAATTAGAATGGAGAGGAATGCTCCAAGATTTTATTCCAGGATGCGAAGATCAACTGTTAGAAAAATCTCGTAGTGGATATATCGGTTTTGACCCAACTTCTGATTCACTTCATATTGGCAGTTTAGTACAAATTTTAATTTTAATGCATTTTCAACAGTGTGGACACAAGCCGGTTGTATTAGTTGGTGGAGCAACAGGAATGATTGGAGATCCGTCTGGAAAATCTAATGAAAGAAATTTATTAAGTCAAGATGATTTAAATAAAAACATAAAAGGTATTCACAAGCAGTTGTCCAAATTTTTAAATTTTGATTCTGATAATATTAATTCAGCTGTTTTATGTAATAATAATGATTGGTTTAAAAGCATTAATCTAATTGATTTTATTAGAGACACGGGAAAGTTCATCACTGTAAATTACATGATTGCAAAAGAGTCAGTTAAAAAAAGATTAAGTAAAGACTCATCAGTAGGAATGTCTTTTACAGAATTTTCTTATCAGCTTATTCAAGCTTATGATTTTTATTATTTGTTTTCAAAAAAGAATTGTTTAATTCAAATGGGTGGAAGTGACCAATGGGGGAACATAACAAGTGGAGTGGAGTTAATAAGAAAAAAAACTGGAGAAAAAGCTTATGCTTTAACTTGTCCTCTAATCACAAAAGCAGATGGAACTAAATTTGGAAAAACAGAAGACGGGAATGTTTGGCTAGACAGAAATAAGACATCTCCTTACAAGTTTTATCAATATTGGCTTAATATTTCTGATGCAGATGCAAAAAAATATATTAAAATTTTTACTTTTTACAGTAAAGATGAAATAGACGGGTACATAATGAGACACGATGAAGCACCTCATCAAAGATTTCTTCAAAAAACAATAGCAGAGTTTCTGACTAAATTAGTTCATAGTGAAAAGGATTTAGAAAAATCGATAATAGCATCGAATATCTTATTTGGGAAATCCACCTCTGAAGATTTGAGTAATCTTGACGAAAAAACATTTTTAGATATTTTTGAAGGAGTACCAAATATCAATATTTCATTTGATGAAATTAAACAGCCCTCACTTGTTCAAGAATTTCTTTACAAAGCAAAATTTTTGTCATCAAAATCTGAAATTATTAGAGCTTTGAAACAAAACTCAATTTCAATTAATAAAGAGAAAGTAGATTCTTCTTACAGTATTTCAAAAGAAAATTTAATTTGTAATAAATATATTTTAGCACAAAGAGGAAAGAAAAATTATTATTTAATTTCTTTTAATTAAACATCAAATTACATCCCCTGATTTCAGAATCACTAAGCCTTCCTAAAACCTTAAATGAGGAGTCTTGATAAACTTCACCTATATCATCACTTGCTATAAAAGAACAAGAGTTTACATTAGCTAAATCGATAAAGTTTAATGCGCCTTTTCCTTTTAAATTGACAGACAATGGATTATTAGTATCTCTTACAAATACTTTTAACCATGAAGGACTTTTAAAAATACCGTTAGTTTTTGAGTAAGCTTGAGAAAGAAGTTCTGTCATTCCATATTCGGAATGAATATTATTAGAACTAAACCCTTTTTTAAGTTTGTAATGGAGTTCTTCTCTAGTGATTTCTTTTCTTCTTCCTTTCATTCCACCTGTTTCAATTATGACTAGATTTTTAGTCTTTAACGGAAAAATTTCTATAAAATCTAGTAATGCATAACTTACACCTATCAAGATTATTTTTTTTTCTGTTTTTTCAAGCTTTATAATTAAATCATATAATTTCTTGTAATCATCTAAATAAAAACCACTTTCTTGTCGATTAGATTTCTGAATTAAATAATTAACCATATATATTAATGAAGAATTTTCTTGTTCTAAATAAGATGGAAGAAGACCTAAAAAAACAGTATTCTCAATTGATCCAAAATTTGCTTTGAACCCCCTTGTAAAACTTTCAATATAAATATCTATATCTTTTACATAATGTATGCTTCTTCCTCCTCCAGTTCCACTACTTTTAAATAAATGTGTATGATCGTTATGGGACGAAACTTTATGATTTTTAAAAAATTGAATTGGTAAAAATGGAATATCTTCAACTACTTTAATAGAATTAAAATCTACATTAATTAACTTGCAGTATTTAGAGTAGACACTATTATTAGTATATTGATGTTTGAAAATTTCAATCGCTTGACGATTAAAATTATTAGCACAATTGAAATTTAATTTGATCAATTTTTTTTTCAAATTTAATTAATTCAAAATACAATTACAGTAATATTAAGTAATTGTTAATAAATGTAAGTTAAAACCAGAAAGATCTAATTTTGAGTAAAACTAAAAAAATGCCAAAAATTCCTAAAATTTTAGTTGTAGATGATGATCCGGATATTGTAGAGATTTTAAGATATAATTTATCTTTAGCTGGATACAAAGTTGAGAGCGCATCAAACGGCAAAGAATGTATAAAAAAAGCTAAGCTATTTATACCTGAGGTTATTTTACTAGATGTAATGATGCCAGAAATGGATGGTATTGAAGCTTGTTCTTTATTAAAAGAAATCCCCTCTTTAATAAATACAAGAGTTATTTTTTTGAGTGCTAGAAACGAGGATTATACTCAATTATCTGCATTTGATGCAGGAGCTGATGATTATATATCAAAGCCTGTAAAACCAAAAATTTTATTAAAAAAAATTGCCTCAATAATTAAAAGAATTTATTCTAACTCCAGTGATGAACATATTATAAAACTTAATGAGATCACAATTAATAGAAATAAGTTTGTTGTTGTTAAAGAAAATATTGAAATAAATCTTCCCAAAAAAGAATTCGAATTATTTTTTCTTTTAGCATCTAAACCAGGCAATGTTTTTACTAGAGATCAAATCATGAGTAAAGTTTGGGGTTCTGATATTATTGTAGGAGACAGAACTATTGATGTGCATATTAGAAAATTAAGAGAAAAAATTGGAGATTTGTATTTTAAGACTGTAAAAGGAGTAGGGTATAAGTTTGTACAATAGTTATGTCAACATTTAATAAAATAAAATTTAGATCTTTTTTATTCTCTACTATATTGAGTATAATAGTAACTAGTACAGTTCATTTATTTTTTCATTTCAATTTTGAGATTAAAATTAATTTCTCTAAAACAATTTTTCTTTTTGTTTTGGTACTTTTAGTTTCTTTTACTTCAATTACACTTTATATTAAGTTTTTTTTGTCAAAAAAAGTAAAAGCTATTTTAGGACAATTAATTCCTGAAAAAGAAATTAGTCAGCAAAAACTGATTTCTACTAATATGGAAGATTTAGTTGAGCAATTAAAAAATTATTCAAAAGAAAGTCAAACAGAGATTAAATCAATGCAAGAGAAAGAAAATTTCAGAAGAAATTTTATTGGTAATCTTGCTCATGAGTTAAAAACACCACTATTTACTTCTCAAAGTTATTTATTAACTCTAATTGATGGTGCATTAAAAGACGAAAATGTTAATTTAAAATATTTAAAAATTGCTGAAAAAGCTGTCGAAAGACTAATTTTTATAGTTAAAGATTTAGATTTAATTACTAAGTTAGAATCTAATGATTTAAAAATAGAATCTTCAAACTTCAATATTAATTCAATTATTAATAGTGTTTTTGAAATGCTGGAGATTCAAGCTATAAAAAAAAATATTAGTTTAATTTCAGAAAATAAAACTAAAAAAATCAATGTTTTTGCAGACCAAGAAAAGATACATCAAGTATTAACTAATTTAATAGAAAATTCTATAAAATACGGGAAGAATGATGGGACAACCGAAGTGTCCATTGAAAATATTATCGATAATAAGTTGATAATTAGAATTACAGATAATGGTAATGGTATAAAAAAAGAACATTTTGAAAGATTATTTGAAAGGTTTTACAGAATAGAAAATTCAGGTAATAGAAATACTGGTGGTTCTGGTTTAGGTCTAGCAATTGTCAAACATATTATTGATGCTCATAACGAAAAAATTTACGTAGAGAGTGATTTTGGAGTGGGATCTGAATTTTCTTTTTCACTGGAAAAATCTAATTAATTATAAGTAAATTTACTTTTGAATACATAACAGATTTGGGAAGTAAAAACAAGCTTAAAAGGTTTATCGAAAACGAGAGTTTTCAAAATGTAGTTGAACCATCTAGAGATGAATTAATTTCAAAAAAATTTAATTTTTATGGAAAGTGGAAGGAACTGGTTTTTAAAAACATAAATCCCATTGTAGTTGAACTTGGTTGTGGAAAGGGAGAATACACCATTAATTTAGCTAAATTAAATCCAGATAAAAATTTTATTGGAATCGATATTAAAGGAGCTAGATTTTGGAGAGGAGCTAAAACTGCAATTGAATCAAAACTTAGTAATGTGTTTTTTATTAGGACACAAATTGAACTTTTAAATTATGTTTTTAAAATAAATGAAATTGATGAAATCTGGCTAACTTTTCCAGATCCCCAAATAAAATTTCAAAGACAAAAGCATAGATTAACTAATCCAAGCTTTCTTTCGATTTATAATAAAATACTTAAACCAGATGGAATTGTTCATTTAAAGACAGATAGTGAATTTCTTCACGGATATACTCTTGGACTTTTAGAGGGAATGTCTATTAAACCATTCGCTTCAAACCACGATATATATAAAAATAGAAATGTGCCTGATGAGGTTGTTGATATTCAAACTCATTATGAAAGTATTTATCTTAAAGTCGATAAAAAAATCTCCTATTTAAGTTTTAGTTTTAATGAGTAATAAAAATAAATCAGATTTTTTTGAAAATGTATACACAGTAGTTAAAAAAATTCCATTTGGAAAAGTCACCTCTTACGGAGCTATTGCAAAATATTTAGGATCTTCTAAAAGCGCTAGAGTTGTTGGTTGGGCAATGAATGCTTCACACTTCGGTAAAGATATTCCAGCTCACAGAGTAGTTAATAGAGTGGGACTGCTAACAGGGAAAAAACACTTTTTTGGAATTAACCTTATGAAGCAGCTTCTAGAAAGTGAAGGTTTAATAATCGAAAATGATCAAATACAAGATTTTAAATTCTTTTTTTGGGATCCAAACAAAGAATTAGAATAATTATTAACTAGAATAGTATATTTGCAATTTAGAATCATTTTAAAGTTAAATGTTAACAAAAAATCAAATTTCTGAAATACTAAGTAATGTTCACTTTGAAAATAACAAAGAAGACATTATAACTGACGGATCTGTAAAAAACTTAGTAGTTTTTGATAATGAAATTATAATTGATTTTAAAATATTAAAACCAACTTTACAAGCTAAGAATACCATAAAGAAAAAAATTACAGATTCTCTTAAAAAGAAAATAGATTTTAATTTAGATGTTAAAATCAACTTTATTTTAATTTCTAAAAAAGAAACCACTATATATAATTCAACAAAGAAAATTGAAAACATTTCTAATATTATTGCAATATCATCTGGAAAAGGTGGAGTTGGTAAATCTACTGTGACTGCGAATTTGGCAGTTTCATTATCCAAAATGGGGTTTAAAGTAGGTGTTTTAGATGCTGATATTTATGGTCCTTCAATACCCGAAATGTTTGATGTTTCAGGACAAAAACCAAAAGCTGTTGAGGTAGATGGTAAATCAAAAATGAAACCAATTGAAAACTATGGCGTAAAAATATTATCCATTGGTTTTTTTACTCAAATTGACCAAGCTGTAATATGGCGTGGTCCAATGGCTTCAAAAGCTTTAAATCAGATGATATTTGATGCTGAATGGGGAGTTTTAGATTTTCTTTTGGTAGATCTTCCACCTGGAACGGGAGATATTCATTTAAGTATAATGCAATCTTTACCAATTTCTGGAGCTTTAGTTATTAGTACTCCACAAAAAATAGCTTTAAACGATGCTCGAAAAGGAGTTTCAATGTTTAAAAAAGAAAATATCAATGTCCCTGTTTTAGGGATAGTTGAGAATATGGCTTATTTTACACCTGAAGAACTTCCAGACAACAAGTATTATTTATTTGGAAAACAGGGAGCTAAAAATTTATCCTCAGATTTAGATATTCCATTTTTAGGAGAAATTCCTATTATTCAAAGTGTAAGGGAAGCTGGTGATGTTGGAAGACCAGCTGCAATGCAAGAAAATACCATTTCCGAGGATATATTTAATACTATTTGTAAAAATATGTTATCACAATTATTAATTAGAAACAAGGAATTACCAGAAACAGAGATTGTTAAAATCACAACAATGTCCGGTTGTATTAGTCAAAAATAAAATCATATGAAAAAAGATTTATTAAAAGAAAAAGTAGAAGAAGGTTTAAATGAAATTAGACCATTTTTGAAATCCGATGGTGGAAATATTGAATTGATTTCAATAGAAAATAATGTTGTTAAAGTTAAGTTATTAGGTAATTGTGTTAGTTGTTCTGTTAATCAAATGACCCTTAAAAATGGTGTTGAGTTGACTATTAAAAAATTCGCTCCTCAAATTAAAGAGGTTATTAGTATTGAATAATGAATAGAATAGAAACAGATATTTTAATTATTGGAGCTGGTCCTGTCGGATTATTTACTGTATTTGAAGCAGGATTACTTGGTTTGAAATGTCATATAGTTGATGCATTAGCTGTTCCAGGCGGACAATGTGCTGAGTTATACCCAAAAAAACCTATTTACGATATTCCAGGAATGCCAGAAGTTATGGCTGGAGATCTTATCAATAATCTATTAGAACAAATTAAACCTTTTAGTCCGGGCTATAGTTTAGGACAAAGAGCTGAAAAATTAATTAAAAATAAAGATGGGTCATTTGATGTAATCACAAACACTGGAAAAATACATAGAGCAAAAGTTGTTGCAATTGCAGGTGGATTAGGCAGTTTTGAGCCTAGAAAACCTCCCATTCAAAATATATTAAATTTCGAAGAAAAAGGGGTGGAGTATATGATTAAAAATCCAGAAATATTCACTGATAAAAATATTGTAATTTCTGGTGGTGGAGATTCTGCTTTGGATTGGACCATTGAGTTGTCGAAAATTGCTAAAAATGTTACTCTAGTCCATCGAAGAAATGAATTTAGAGGTGCTATTGATTCAGTTGAAAAGGTTCAAAATTTAAAAAATAAATCACTAATTGAAGTTATTACACCTAG
>CESJ01025349.1_pt1 | contig 14337 bp, 6 predicted proteins | sample 356311 | NCBI WGS metagenome assembly CESJ01 (sample SAMEA2621487, study PRJEB7988) | marine metagenome | biome: marine biome (ENVO:00000447); feature: surface water layer (ENVO:00002042); material: "saline water (ENVO:00002010), including plankton (ENVO:xxxxxxxx)" | depth 5 m
CTTACGGTCTTTAGTTCAAACTTTTTTGATCATTTATTTTTCTTGTACTAATTTTTTAGTTAGCGTTCCATTTTGAGTTTTGTACAGATTGCGATTCATTAATATGACCAAAATATATTCTCATGCGTAATGTTTAGTATGCAAGGAAATACAACTAACATAAAAGAAATGATGATTGATAAAATTGATGATAATAAAATGCACGATTTATATGTAAGGGAATTTCTTGCCATTCCAATTGGGCAAATGTATATTCAGAATAAAAAGAAGTACATTAAACTAAAATAATTAAAACGAAATCTTGTCTTCAAAATAGATGGATCCCGATTTGATGGGCCTCTCTTTTATTATTTCGAACTTTTTAAAGAATTATTAAGTAATTTTGCGTTGTGAAAATATTTTTTCTTTTCTAATTTTTAGTATCTAAAAATGAAACAACTTCTATTTATCATCTTTCTTTTTGCTTCAGTACTCTCATTTAGTCAAACTGGGGGAGAAGATTGTGCTACGGCTACAGTTATTATTTCTCTTCCTTATGTTGGGATTGGCAATACTTCTATTGCAGTTGATGATTATTTTGCAAGTTGTGCTGATGTTGGTAATCAAGGTGGTGCAGCAGATCAAGTATATGAATTTACAAATGGGCCATCAAATATTTATGTTGATATTAGCCTTTGTCAGAATATTACTGATTATGATTCTCAATTATATGTTTATGAAAGTACATGTATAGGGAATCCAGTAGGCTGTCAAGAAGATGGTTGTCAATCACCAAACTACTCTGCTAATTATAATTCTGTAATTACAGCGCAACTATTATTAGCTAATACCACATACTACTTTGTAATTGATGGATATAATACAAGTTCCCAAGGTAATTATCAAATAAATATTGAATCAAGTATTGGCTTGGATGCTCCAGATTCAACTATTCTTCCTCTAGTTTTAATTAATACATTTGGACAAGCAATTGTTGACGAACCAAAAATTTTAGCAAATTTAAAAATTATCCATAATGGATCTGGATTAATGAATAGCCTAACTGATTCCGCCAACATCTATGATGGTATATCTGGTATAGAGATTCGTGGTTCCTATTCGTCTTCTCTACCTCAAAAACCTTTTGGAATTGAAACTAGAAATGCTTTAGGAGATAATAATAATGTTCCTCTTTTTAATATGCCTCCAGAAAATGATTGGATTTTAATTGCTAACTATAATGACAAAACATTTTTAAGAAATATTCTTGCTTTCGATATATTTACTAAAATGGGACATTATGCACCACGAACTGAACTTTGCGAAGTAGTTATTAATAATGTATATAATGGTATATATGTTTTTACTGAAAAGATAAAAAAGGATGATGGTAGAGTAGATATAGCAAAATTAGATTTAGATGATAATGCTGGAGATAGTTTAACAGGAGGTTATATATTTAAAGTTGATTACTGGAATAATTCTAATAGTTGGTTGTCAAATTATAATAATCCTAATTACCCGACTTCTGATGTTCGTTATGTATACTCTTATCCAGATGAAATTGATATTACAGCTCCTCAGAAAAATTATATTGAATCTAAGGTTGATGAATTTGAGGATGATTTGTGGGGAGCAGATTTTAATGATCCTATAATTGGTTATCGTCAACATATTGATGTTCTTTCTTTCATAGATTATTTTATTGTAAATGAATTCGCACGAAACGTTGATGGTTTTAAAAAGAGCAGAAGGTTCCACAAAGATAAAGATAGTAAAGATTCTTTAATTTATGCTGGCCCAGTTTGGGATTTTGATTGGGCATATAAAGATCATGATGGTAATATGTTAAATGGTAGTGGTTGGAGGCATAGTTTTTCTGGTGCTTCTGATGTAAAACCCCCTGGCTGGTATATAAGGTTAATACAGGACACCACATTTGCGAATGAATTATCTTGTCGTTATTTTGATTTAAGAACAACAATTTTAGACACTATAAATATTTTTAATTATATTGATTCTATTGCTAATGTAGTGAGTATAGCCCAAGATCGTCATTATACACGTTGGCCAATTTTAGGCATTAATGTTGGTACACCAGAATTTGGAAATCAACCATCTACTTACTTAGGAGAAATTTCAAAGTTTAAAGGTTGGATATCAGATCGATTAGCTTGGCTTGATAACAACATGCCTGGAAATTGTATTAGTGTTGGAATAGATGAAGCTAAAAACAACGAGCCTTATTGGGCAATTTATCCCAACCCATCAAAAGATAAATTAAATATTTATGTAGACGAACCTATTTCAACTATTAGTATTTATGATATGTTCGGAAAATTGATCATTCAACATAATGAGGTGTTTATCCCATTTCAAATATTAAATACTGGAAGATTATCAGGTGTATACCTAATTGTTATTGAACTGCAAAAAGGTAAAACAATTCAATCCAAATTTATTAGTAAATAAAAAACTTATTATTCTTGTTTTTTTCTTTATTTTAGTGATTAAAATAATTGTAATTATTTTGAAAAGTAATATACTTACATATTAAAAATTAATAAATGAAAAAATATTTACTGTTAATTTCCTTACTTCCTCTCTTTAGTATTGCTCAACAATGTGACTCGTTTATTACAGTCATTCCTTCCAATAATGCTAATTCAATTAATTATTGCGTAACAAATACATCTTGTCATGACACTTGTAATGGGACTATATCTATTACAGTTGATGGGATTAATGGGCCATATTCATATACTTGGTCAATAGATGGTAATACTTTTTTAGGTGGTACCATTCAAGATACTCTTTGCCCAGGTGACTACATTATTACAATAACAGATGTAAATGGTGCTTTGGTAGATAATTCCCACATAAATACTATTGAGGGTCCACCTAACTTTTCAGTTTTTTCTGATTCATTAAATAATCCCTCATGTTTTAATGATAATGATGGGTCTATTTATTTGACTATAAATGGAGCAACTCCATTCGATCCTGATGGCATAGCTGAATCAGGAGATGAATACTATACTTATTTATGGGAAGAAGGAACAGCTACAGAGGATAGATCATCTCTAGATAGTGGAATCTACATATTGTCCATGACTGATGCAAATGGATGTAATAGAATTGATTCTTTTGAGTTATTGAATCCAATAGAAGTTAATTCTGAAATTATTACTGATACATTGAGTTGTATTGGTCTTTGTGATGGTAATGGGATTGTAACACCTAATGATGGGATAGCTCCTTATACATTTGAATGGAACGATGGTCAAACAGATTCAATAGCGATAGATCTCTGTTATGGAACTAATACTGTTACTATTACTGATGCAAATGGTTGTGTTGCTACAAATACTATTGACATTGCTAACCCTGATACTCTTCAATTAAGCAATATTACTATTGATAGTACTTGTTATCAAATTTGTGATGGACAATTATCAGTTACAATAGAAGGTGGTAGTTCTCCATATGAGACTGAATGGAGCTTTTTAGGCAGTATATTTAATACTTCTGATACCATCACAAATAATAATTTGTGTTCAGGTGATTATCAATTAATTTTTAATGATGCTAATAATTGTTCAGACACTATTATAATTCCTTTAGTTGAGAGGGATTCTTTTATTGTACAGGATTGGATAATTGATGATAGTTGCTATAATAGCTGCACAGGTCAGATTAAGGTTCAATTACTAAATCAAGAATCTCCTTCTTTTATTTATGATTGGAGTAACGGAGGTAATGACACTGTTATTTCTAGTCTTTGTTCTGATACATTTTCTTTAATCATAATTGATGATAGATTATGTAGAGATACTTTTGAGTTTTTTGTTGGACAAGGCGATTCGATGTATTTCGATAGTATAGCTGTTACTAATAATAGTTGTTATGGTGATGAAGTTGGTGCTATTTCATTAATTAATTTTAGTGGTGGTATTCAGCCTCTAGATTACTTATGGTCAAACGGCCAAACAACTTCTGGAATTAATTCATTATCTACAGGCTCTTATACTGTTACTATTACTGATGCAAATGGCTGTATAAAGGACTCTTCAAATATTCAAGTAACTCAACCTGACTCACTTTTTTTAACCCCTAGTTCAGAAAGCGTAAGTTGTTTTGGTGGTTCAAATGGGTTGATTGATATTGATATTTTTGGGGGAGTAGAACCTTATTTTATTTCATGGAATAATCAGATTCTAGATTCAACATTTATTGATTCTGTAATATCAGGAGAATATATATACACATTAGTAGACTTAAATGGTTGTACACTTTCTGATACTATTGTTATTGAAGAGCCTGATTCTCTAATGATTCAAGCTAGTGTTTTAGACGTACTTTGTAAAGGAGATTCTACAGGAGAGATTAATTTAACAATTACTGGTGGTACGATTCCATATGAATATTCTATTGATGGGGGAGTAACTTATCAGTCGCAGGACTATTTTGATAATTTAATAGCAAATAGTTATTCAATAATTGTAAAAGATGCTAATGATTGCATTTTAATTTCTCCAATTTATAATATTACTGAACCATTAACTATATTAAGTGCCGGTTTAACAACAGTTAATTTATTGTGTTTTTCAGATACAGGAAGTATTATTCTAACTGTTGGAGGCGGCACGCTTAACTATTCATTTACTTGGAGTAATGGTGCTCTTACTCAAAACCTGTATGGAGTTGGTTCTGGAAACTACTCGGTCGATATATTTGATGGCAATGATTGTATGATTACTAAAAACACAATAGTTACTGAACCAAGTGAAATTATATCATCACCATTACCAATTATTACAGATTTACAGTGTTATCAAGATGAAACAGGAAGTATTGATATATCAATAATTGGTGGTACTCCAGGATACACTTATGTTTGGGATAATGGAGATACTACTTCTGATATAAATAATTTATCTATTGGAACTTATGAGATTACTGTTACTGACGACAATGATTGTCCTTATGTTGCATCTTTCATAGTTGAAGAGCCAGATTTATTAGCAGTTTCTTATAATCAAACACATGTTGATTGCTATGGTAACAGTACTGGAGAGATAGACATTACAGTAACTGGTGGAATAGCAACTTATACTTATGCTTGGTCAAATTTGTCTAATGATGAAGATTTGTTGAGTATTCCTTCTGGTAATTATGATTTTTCTGTAACAGATTTGAATAATTGTTCGACTTTAATTTCAGTCATTATAAATGAGCCATCTGATATGACGTATACAATACTTTTAACTGATTTAATTTGTAATAATGTACATGAAGGCGAGATCTCTATTACTGCTTCAGGAGGAACCCCTGGATATAACTACTCAATAGACGGTGGAGCGTCGTATCAAATTGGAAATGATTTTATGAGTCTTCAGGCTGATAATTATTTTGTAAGGGTAAAAGATGAAAATGGATGTACAAGAAATCAAATAGCTGTAATAAATCAGCCAATTGGTTTTTCTACATCAGTTGATATAAATAATATAGTTGGATGTAATGGTGATGCAACAGGAAGTATTATACTTTCTACTAGTGGTAACACTCCACCTTATTCTTACAATTGGATTGGGAATAGTCAGTCTACTTCATCTGTATATGATTTACTTGCAGATGATTATGAAGTAGTTGTAAGTGATGCTAATAATTGTGAGATGACTTATTCATATTTAATAACTGAGCCAGAAAGTATTTTTATAGACTATGATATTCAACTTACTAGTTGTGAAGAAAAAAATGATGGATCCATCACAACCATGCTTAATGGAGGAACACCTCCTTATTATTATCTTTGGGGTACAGGAGAAACTACTTCTGATATTTCTAATTTATCTAAAGGTCAGTATTCCTTAGTTATTTCAGATTCTAAAGGATGTACAACACCAATAGAATATTTTGACGTCAGCTTTGATGGTTTTAATAACTGTGTTGAAATCCCATCTGGATTTACACCTAATAATGATAATATCCATGATGAGTGGATAATATATGGCTTGAATGATTTTCCTGACGTAGTTGTTTCAATTTATAATAGATGGGGGCAAGAGATATATAGTTCACAAGGCTATTATAATCCTTGGGATGGAAAGTATAATGGCGTTGATTTACCCACAGCAGCATATTATTATGTGATAGAATTAAATGTATCAGATAAAGTGTTTAACGGAACAGTAACAATTAAAAGATAATGAGAAATATAATTTTAATACTATTAATTAGCTTTTTATCAACTCTAGCTTACGGGCAACAATTGCCACACTATTCATTATATATGCTAAATGAAGTGATTATTAACCCTTCAGCTTTAAGTAAGGAAAAAGATAATAAATTAATTTTAATGCTTAGAGATCAGTGGAGTAGTTTTGAAGGAGCACCGACCACTCAGTCAATATCTTATAATCACTTAAATCATAATAAGTATAAGAAAGGGATTAGTATTTTGAATGATAGAACTGGACCTATTTCTATTATCAATGCAACATTGTCTGGTGCTTATTTAATTTCAGATCAAGGAAGAAATAAACTTTCAATTGGTGCTTCAGCTAGTTTGATGCAATACAAAATTGATAACTCTCAAATTACTCTTGAGGATGATGGTGTATTTGATCCTACTTCTTATGGAGGTGTAGATAAAGCAAATGGTACTAGTATTGCAATTGGAGCTTATTATTATAACTCTGATTACTTTATTGGCTTAGCAGTGCCAAATATTATTGGTAGTTCTTTAAATATTAGTGATAATAAAAATAGTAATAAGCCTGAAAATCATTATTATCTAAATGGGGGGGTTAATGTAGATTTAGCAAATAATAATAAAATAATCCCTTCTTTTATGATCAAGAAAGTTGGAGCACTACCCATACAGATTGATGTTAATATAAGAGGAGTGTATAATAATTTTTTATGGGCAGGTTTCTCATATAGAACTGCTGATGCTGTAGTCGTACTTTTTGGTTTAGATTATAATCAATCAAGTTTCGGCTATAGTTATGATATTACTAATTCTAGTATAAGAATTCCATCTGCTGGATCACATGGATTACTTTATTCTTATAAATTTAAAACTAAGCAAAGAGATAGAGATAATGATGGAATATTGGATGAAGCAGATGATTGTCCTAAAACACCAGGAATACTAGCTTTAAATGGGTGTCCTGATAGAGATATGGATGGAATAAAAGATAGTGAAGATATTTGCCCAGATGATTTTGGTTTAAAAATTAATAACGGTTGCCCTGACATGGATGGTGATGGAATTATAGATAAAAATGATGAGTGTCCTGAAGTTCCGGGTTTAAAGAAATTCAAAGGTTGCCCTGACACAGATGGAGATGGATTGCAAGACAAGTTTGATGACTGTATTGAAGAATGGGGTCCAATAACAAATAAAGGATGTCCTGAATTCCCTGGTCAAGGCACAGATACAGTATTTATTACTAGAGTTGACACTGTCTATGTATCTATAAAAGATAATAATTCTTTAATGAAAGCATTTGAGGATGTTAAGTTTAATTTTAATGAATCTACATTAATTCCTAATTCAAAAGTTGTTTTAGATCGAGTAGTTGTGTATTTAAATAAGAAGTTAGCTTTGAGAATTCGTCTTACTGGGCACACTGATGATGTTGATACTCAAGAATTCAATATGAATTTATCAAAGGGTAGAGTAGAGGCTGTAAGAACATACTTAGCTGATAATGGAATATCTAAATCAAGAATTGAGATAAACTGGAAGGGGGAAAAGGAACCTCTTGTGGATGAAAAAACAATTGAAGCTAGAGCTAAAAATAGGAGAGTAGAACTAATAATCCTAAATAATGAGAATTAATATTAGTTTTCTTCTTGTAATTGTACTATTTCTATTTTCTTCATGTAACACATCCAAGAAATTATTGGTTAATGAGATTGAACTATTAAGAAAAGAGAATATTTCTCTAGTTAAAGAAAATGATAACTTAAATAATAAACTAATATTACTTGTGGATGCATTCGATGAGTTAAGCAATGAAAATGCGCAACCAATTAATATTAACCCTAATATAGATCTAGAAATTATATCAACTAATTCTGAGTTAAGCGAATTAGAAAGTTTTCTTAAAGCTGATTCTCAATTAGGTGAATTAGAAAGTTATTTAAAATCTGACGCAGTCTTAAATTCTAATTTCCGTACTTTTAAAAATGGTGGAATTGAGAAAGATTTAAATGTTTCATATTCCATTATGCAAAGAGTGATTGCAACTGCAAAAACATATTTGGGAACTAGCTATTTATTTGGAGGAACAAATAAGAGTGGAATTGATTGCTCTGGCTTGCTATATGTTTCTTTTAAAGCAAATGGTATTACAAATATTCCTAGATTAGCACAAGAATTTGCTAGATTCGGATCAATAGTAATTAATACAAATGATATTAAAGCTGGTGATTTAATTTTCTTTACAAATACTTATAAAACATCTAAGTTAGTTACGCATGCAGGTCTATGTATTGGTAATGGTGAATTTATTCATACCTCATCAAGTAAAGGAGTTATGATAAGCAGAGTTAATGACCCTTATTACTGGCGCAAAAAGTTCTTGTTTGCGACAAGAGTTATAAATTAGATTATCTTCCGAAATTCTTTCTTTTACTCTGTTTACTTAATAGACCATTCTTTCTTAAATCTTTAAATAGAGAATTATTCTGCATTGTTCCATACTCAATACATTCTTTTGCTCCTTTCCCTCCCCACAAGTGAATTGTAAAACCTAGCTCATGAGTAAGTCCTGTATTACCGATGTAAAGATATTCATCACTATTTATTGCTCTTTCATACTCGTAGTAGATGTATGTTATCTGATATCCATGGTTAACACCAAATAAATTAAGCCTAATAAAAGGTACATATGTTTGAAAGTGTAAGTTATTATTAGGTAGATTAGCAGAAAATCTAAATAATTGCCCTAGTTCAATAGGGCTACTTCTACCAATATCAATTGACTGTCCAATTTCATATTTTCTAGATCCCCAGCCGTTTGTTTTATAATGCTCAGACTTATAAAATACTTTCCAATGAGGAATCATTTTTTGATTCCAAATAGGGATGGTTCCCTTATGTTCAATATGAAAAGTGTGTTTTGTTGAGAGTGAAGAAGATAATTGAAAGTTTTCATTAAGAGTTTGAAATGAATAACCTAAGATTGTTTTGTTTTGCTTTGTAGATGAATTATTTCCTAGCATACTAAAAACTATTCCAGTACTAAATCTTGGAAAGATTTTATTATTACTACTACTGTAAGGTAAATTTGTTGTTAGTGGGTAGGTTCCACCATATGCATCAAGCATATTAGAAAAAATAAGATTTTCAGTGTTTAAACCAAAACTTGTACCACCTAATGAAAGACCAAATTGAAGATATTTCTGTTGAAAAAATATTGATTTCTTTAAAATTTTAATATCATCTAGTTTTAATAAAAAAGACAAGTATGCTGAATAATCTGCTCTTCTGATAAATACGGATCCTTCAAGATTCTCATCTAATAGATTATCTTCACCTAAATATGAAATACCAAAATTAAATGCTTTTACTCCTCCATTTCTACTATTATCACCATAAATTCCAAAGCTTGTTTCAACTAATGTAGTTGTAAATGGAGAGTTTCCACCTATTGCAGCTTGATTTCCACTACCATTTATTCCCTTCCATTGCTCTCTTCTTAAAGTTAGAAACTTTGGATGTCCACTTGAACCACAAAAAGCAGGGTTCATGTACATAGAGTAAGCATCAATTTGAGAAAAAGATGGGTCTTGTCCGTATAGGGTAGTAGATATTAAAGTTATTAATATTAATAAATTATTCTTCATTATCTTATAAGGTATACAGTTCCACTTTTCTTATTTTCACTTCCTATACCATTCCATGGGCCATTTATAAACCTAGCTGCTATTTTCCAAACATAAGTTCCTTGAGAGAGTACTACACCTTCAGAAGTTCCATCCCAGCCAGTTTTTGGGGAACCATCTTCTATATTAATCTCATCATTTTCCCAAAGTAGATTCCCAAACTTGTCAAAAACTTGTAGATTATATTCTATAAGTGATTTTCCTTTTGGTAAAAATAAACTAGAACCATAATCTCCGGACTCAGGGTATAGTGCATTTGGCACAAACAATTTTCCCCAGGCTTCAATTTTTATTTTTTTACATATTGTATCTGGGCATGACTTAGAAATATTTTCAGATAGATCAATCTTATTACTAACTATTAAGCAGATATTAGTAGAGTCGTACTCTCCATATAAGAAGTATTGGAATTGATAATATAATGAATCAACAGAAGGAAGATATAGCTTATTATTAGAATATGCATTGAAAATATTTACTGTATCAAAAGGCCCATCAGAAATTAACCATTCATAATTAAATGAACTTGGATCTGCATAATTACCATTTGATGTTGTTGTTATTAAATAACCATATTTATCTCTCTTACCATTTAGAAGGTATGTTCCATAGTTACCTTCTTCTTGAGTTGGAGTTATGAAATCAGCAATTGGAGCAGGATTTACTCTAACTTTTCCAATAGCAGTATCAGAACAACCTGAATTAGAAATTACTATAAGTTGTATTGGATATTCTATATATTCTCCATTTATTACGTCATATGATTCGTTAACTTCAGTACCATAATAAGATATTGGACTTATACCTAATAGCCATCTTCTTATTGAAATCTCAGATTCTTGTTCTGAGTGAGAATTAAACAGCGAATCATTGGGAATTGTAGATATATCTGTAAATTCTATAAATACCTCTTTATCTTCACAAATAGTTGTATCTATTGGTGTGAAATTAGCTTCAGGTTTAGGGAAGCTTATTAATTGTATAGTTGTGTCAAAAATACATTTATCATTTTCGAGATGTATTTCCATTGTAAAAACTCCTGGATGTGGAAGAATTGAATCAAAATATACATTGTTAAATATAATTGGATTCCCTATAATTATATTATTTTCTAAGTCAGATATTGTATATTCCCAACTATCAGCAAATAAAGGATAACCAGGGGCAGTAATATATTCAAATGGAATAGCAGTAGAACTATCTGAACATTGACCTTCTGGGTAATATATTTCGTAATCATTTTTAGGTACTTCCCAAAGGTATAACTCTTCAGTTCTATTATTTGAACAGCCCCAGGTTGTCCATACTTCTAAAAGAACTTCATGAGCTACCCCAGCTTGTAGATTATCAGAATAGTTACAGAAATCATAGATGGGATTCTGTGTGCTTATGAGATTTCCATTAAATGACCATTCTATATTGTAAGGAGATTCACTCCATAAACTTGGATCGATATTTAGGCTAGATTGATTTTCTAATTCAATACAATCTCCTCTACAAATAGAAGTATCAATATATAATTCTACTTTAGGTAATGGATGTAGTTTAACAATATCAGTAAATGTATTTTTACATCCTTTTATATCTGTAACAGTCAAGGATACGTTTTGATATACACCTTCGTAAATATTATTTGGCTGATTTAGAAAAAGTTCAGCAAAATCATAATATGTATTTGAATCAGTTCTTGTAGTATAACCTAAATCCCAAAGCCAAGAATATTGATTAAGAGGATTTGTTGTTGCTAATGAATAGTTCCAAAAATATGCCGTGTCTTTTGCGCAAGTTTCTTGTGCCACAAAATCAACATAAGGAAGATTATCTATTTCTATCCATTTAATAGTATCATCGTAGCATCCTTTATCATCTTCAAAATACAACTCAACATAATAATTTCCAGGAGCATTAAATGTAACTATGGGATCTTCTTCAGTGATTGTATTAGTTGAATTTGAGGTTATACCTGTTTGAAATGTCCAATCGATCGAATCGATAGAAGCAGATGGTGGTATTGCTGTTGCATTAAAAAACTGAAAGGCAGTTCCTGCACAAAAATTAGTATCTATTGTAATAAAGTTAGCTATAGGATTTGTTCTAACATAGGCATATCCATTTGTTGTATCTCTACAACCAAATTCATCTACAACAATTAAAATGGTTTCATCTTGTACGCCAGCATTATCAAACTCAAAACTCATAAATGGAAGATTACCAGGAGTTGTATTTGGGAAATAATTTCCTGCACCTAAATTTAACCATTCATATAATGTTATGTTATAAGTTCCTTCATTGGATGAATTAGTAAATACTGTAGGTATATCAAAACACATAGTATCAATCACAAAACTTGCAACTGGAGGGCAAACAACCAAGATATCGCTAGTATCTTTATTTTCACATGAGTATTCATCAATTGCTGTTAAGATTATTTCATATACGCCGCAAGTATCATATACGTGACTTACACTTGAGTCACCCGAAAACTGATTATCACCAAAACTCCATTGCCAATTATTTATTACAGTATCACCTTCAAGAGAATTGTTAGTTAAATTTATGCTTTTAGGATAATCAGTAGAGTAACAAATAGTATCTGATACAAATATTACTTGAGGTAATTCACGTACCAATATGGTTATTACTGTGTCATCAGTACATATTACCGAATCAGCAATACTATTAGATTCAGTTGTAAGTCTGACAGTGTGTAAGCCCGCACTAGTAAAGGTATGTAATATTATATTTCCAGTAGCATCTATTGTTCCGTTCATGTCTAAATCCCAAAACCAATCTGTAGTTCCTAATGTGCTTATACTTCCATTTAAAAGTGTTGGTGTATTAAAACATACAGTATCTGCAAATGCTCTTGCCCTAATAGGAGTGGAGATAAATACAGTATCTACAATTTGAGCTTCACATCCCTTATTGTCGCTTACACTTAATGTTACGTTATAGTATCCTGAACTATTGAATGAGTGTATTGCATCTCCTACAATTTCTCCTGTTAGGATATTTCCAATACTTCCAGGATTATCAAAATTCCAATTCCAGTACTCGATAGGGTTATCTGTTTCTACTGATGGACCAGTAGGTATGTGAGTTGTAGGCCAAGCATTAAATAGTGTATTTCCTCCTCCAGGACAAGTTGAATCAGGATCGACAGTAAACATAGGTTTTGGAAGATCATAAACTATGATGCTATCAGACCATATTTTTGAGCAACCTTTATTGCTTTCTACAGTAATTTCTATCGTCCAAGTGCCATATTCATCAACGATTATCTGAATATCATCTGAAAGATTACTTATTCCACCATTTGCTAATGTATATGTATATGTATCACTAGAAGGAGCTATAACTTTCCATATAACATTTGTTATCATTTGTTCTCCTTGTGGTATTCCAACAATAATTGGTATTTCTGAATCAAATAAGATATTTACACTATCTCCTAGACAAGCTTCGTTATTAGCAGGGTTAATAAAATGAGCAATAGGTTCTGGGTATATAATAATCGAATCTATTAGTGTTGAATCATGTTCGTACATACATGGGGGAATTGGTCCAGTAGACATTTGTTGTAAAACAAATTTAATTCCAGGTGTACTATAAGAATGACTAACTTGGTATCCTGGAGTGATAGTGTCTTGCCAAACAACTTGATCCGCTGAAGTACCTCCTCCATTAGGTAACAAATAATTAGTAATATTATTTGGATCTACATTCCACCACCAATGTATTTCTGTTTGGTAAGGTGCAGTATATGAGGAATTATCGGTAAAATAGATTGGTTGATTTATACATCCATAAGGAGTATCTACATTTACCGAAGACGTAATATTTGTATTAATTACTTCAATAGAGTCACAAGTCCAAGCAGAATCACATTCATTATATGCAGTTACACATATTTGATATGTCCCAGTATTTGCATATGGATGTTGTATTGATTCAAAACAAGTCAAGTTCCCTCCATTAAGCCCGCAGTTAGAAGCTAAATAATAAAAAGTTCCATCTCCCATATCAATCTTTATTGAATCATTGTAATTAGTTGCTGCTGTAAATGGAGGGTTTATAGTTGAATTACCAACACTTAAAGTGATTGGTGATCCCAGACATATTATATTTGTTGGAAATGGACCCAATAATGTGGTAAATTCAGGGTTAGGAAGAGGAGTTATCACTATTGTATGAGTATCTGTTGGTGTACTACATGCATTTTCTACTGATAGAATAAGTTCGTATTCAACATACCCATTAGATTGAGTTCCTGCTGTTAGATATGGAAATGTAGGAGCTGCATCTGATGATATAGTGGTTGGTCCAAATCCATACCCATTACTTCCTATTATCTCCCATGTGTATGAGCTAATATTAACACCTGAACTTGTATTTATCCATACTGGACTTTGTATATGGTTAACACACAATGTATCAGTGTCTAATCCAGACCATAAG
>CESJ01030723.1_pt1 | contig 14278 bp, 13 predicted proteins | sample 356311 | NCBI WGS metagenome assembly CESJ01 (sample SAMEA2621487, study PRJEB7988) | marine metagenome | biome: marine biome (ENVO:00000447); feature: surface water layer (ENVO:00002042); material: "saline water (ENVO:00002010), including plankton (ENVO:xxxxxxxx)" | depth 5 m
TGAAAATAAACTTTCAAACAAAGAAAAAGAATTTTCTAAGAAATTTTATATAGAAAGTTATGGTTGCCAAATGAATTTTGCTGATAGCGAAGTAGTAGCTTCAATTGTGTCAAAAGAGGGTTACAACCCAACGAATGATTTGAATGATGCAGATTTGATTTTACTAAATACATGCTCAATTAGAGAAAAAGCCGAACTAACCGTAAGAAAGAGACTTGAAAGTTTTAATAAATTAAAAAGAAAAAATAAAAATTTAAAAGTTGGAGTACTTGGCTGTATGGCTGAAAGACTTAAAAGTAAATTTTTAGAGGAAGAGAAAATTGTTGACCTAGTTGTTGGTCCAGATGCTTACAAAGACATACCTAATCTTTTGGAAGAAATAAACGAAGGAAGAAATGCAGTGAATGTAATTCTGTCTAAAGAAGAAACTTATGGGGATATTAGTCCTGTTAGACTTTCTTCTAATGGAGTCACAGCATTTGTATCAATTACTAGAGGATGTGATAACATGTGTACTTTTTGTGTAGTCCCATTTACAAGAGGAAGAGAAAGAAGCAGAGATCCTAAAAGTATTTTAAATGAAATTAATGATCTAAATAATGCAAACTATAAAGAAATAACTCTTTTAGGTCAAAACGTAGACAGTTATTTATGGTACGGAGGAGGATTAAAAAAAGATTTTGAAAAAGCTAATGAATTTATTAAAAAAACATCAGTTGATTTCTCAAAACTTCTAAAACTTGTTGCTGAAGCATTTCCTAAACTTAGAATTAGATTTTCAACCTCAAATCCACAAGACATGAGTTTAGACGTTATAAAAACAATGTCGATTTATGATAATATCTGCAACTACATACATCTACCTGTTCAATCTGGAAGCAACTCGATATTAAAGTCCATGAATAGACAACATAGCAGAGAGGAATATTTGTCGTTAATAAAAAATATTAAAAATCTTATTCCGAATTGCGGAATTTCACACGATATGATTACTGGATTTCCAAATGAAAGTGATCATGATCACAAACAAACTTTAAGTTTAATGAACGAAGTTAAATATGACTTTGGCTATATGTTTAAATACTCTGAAAGACCCGGTACTTATGCAGCAAAAAAATTTGAAGATAATATTGATGAATCAATTAAGAAAACAAGATTACAAGAAATTATTGATTTACAACGAACGCACAGTCATTTCAGAACAAGACAGTATGTTGGAAAAGTTGTAGAAGTTTTGATTGAAAAAGAATCTAAAAAATCTAAATCACATTGGGCTGGAAGAAACGAGCAAAATACTATGGTTGTTTTTCCAAAAAAATCTTATAAAATAGGTGAACTTGTAAAGGTCAAAATTTTAGAATGTACATCTGCTACTCTTATAGGAATTAGTCAAGATTTATAAAAAATTAATTATGGAATTTAGTACACAAAATATTAAACAAAGATTTGGAATTATAGGTAATGACCCTATTTTAAATAGGTCAATTGAAAAAGCAATGAGAGTATCACCAACTGATATTTCGGTTTTAGTCACAGGTGAAAGTGGGGTTGGCAAAGAGAGTTTTCCTAAAATAATACATCAATTATCTCACAGAAAACATAATAAATATATTGCAGTAAACTGTGGGGCAATTCCTGACGGAACTATTGACTCAGAACTGTTCGGACATGAAAAAGGAGCATTTACGGGAGCTAACAACTCTAGAAAAGGTTATTTTGAAGTTGCTGATGGTGGAACTATTTTTTTAGATGAAGTAGGTGAATTACCCTTAACAACTCAAGTTAGACTTTTAAGAGTTTTAGAAATCGGAGAATACATCAAGGTTGGAGCATCAGAAGTTCAAAAAACCAATGTTAGAATTGTAGCTGCTACTAATTTAGATATGGTGAAAGCAATTCAAAAAGGAAAATTTAGAGAAGATTTATATTACAGATTAAGTACCGTTGAAATTAAAATACCTCCACTTAGAAATAGAAGAGAAGATATTCATTTATTATTTAGAAAATTTGCAAGTGATTTTGCAAAAAAATATAATATGCCAACCATTAGACTTGATGAAAATGCTCAACATTTATTAAATATGTATAGATGGAATGGAAATATTCGTCAATTAAGAAATGTAGCCGAACAACTATCAGTTTTGGAGGAAAAAAGAGAAGTTTCAGGTCAATTACTACAATCATACCTTCCGGAGTTCAAATCTACATTACCTGCTTTAATTAATAAGAGTAGTTCGTCTAAAGATTTTTCTAATGAAAGAGAAATTTTATATAAAATCTTATTTGATATGAAAAAAGATTTAAATGATTTGAAAAAAATAACAAATCATTTAAATAGTAAAGACTACAAATCAGATTTTAAAGAAAAAGATTATAATTCTTTAGATAGCTTACAAGAAAAACTAAATAAAGAAAAGGAATCAGAAATAATAGAAATTAAAGAAAAAGAAAGTACTTTTAATTCTAAAGAAGATAAATACCACTTTGCTGAAGAAATTAAAGAAGAGGAAACATTGTCGATTCACGATAAAGAATTAGAGTTAATTAAAAAAGCTTTAGAAAGAAATAACGGTAAAAGAAAAGCTGCGGCTATTGAATTAGGAATATCTGAAAGAACTCTTTACAGAAAAATAAAGCAACATGACATTGAATTATAAAATAATTGTATTAATCATATTATCAATTTTCATAGAGAGTTGCGGAAACTATTCTTTTACTGGAGCATCTATTCCAGAGGGAACAGAAAGTTTTCAAGTCAATTTTTTTGAAAATGAAGCAGGTAATTCAATGGGGTCAATATTTGAACCTGGATTGGATAGAGATTTCACAATAGCTCTTCAAAACATATTACAAAACCAAACTAATTTACAATTATTAAGTTCAGATGCAGATTTAATTTATGAAGGTGAAATTAAAGACTATAGAGTAAGTCCAATGACTTCAACATCAAATTTACAAGCATCACAAAATAGACTAACAGTTGGAATCAATGTTCGATTTATTAATATTAAAAAAGAAGAAGATAATTTTGAAAGAAAATTTTCATTTTATTTTGACTACCCTGCTGAAACACAATTATTAAATATAAAATCTGAAGCTCATGACATTATATTTGAAAGAATTACACAAGATATTTTTAACGCATCCCTAGCAAAATGGTAAATATCAGTAAAGAAAATTTTAATAATCTAGTCAAAAATCCAAATGAAATTAATTTGGATCAAAGTATTTCGATTAAGAAAATAATAAAAAAGTACCCGTATTTTCAAACTGCTAGAATTATTGAACTAATTGGTTTGAAGAAATTTAATAATATAAGATTTAATAAAGCTCTAAAAACCAGTTCAATTTACTCTACAGATAGAACAGTTTTATATGATATTATTACCCTAGAAAAAACAAAATTAAAAGAAAATTTACCAATTCTTTCATCCGAAAAGACTAAAAACTCATTTATTAAATGGTTGAAAGTTAGTAAGCAAGTTTCAAATCCTGAATCTTCTCAAAACTCATTAATTGAAAGTTTTTTAAAAATGAGTCCAAGAATTGATCCCGAAAAAAACATATCAAATACTGATATGGCTTCTGATTTTAAACTCAGTGAAAAAGAATATATGACAGAAACTTTGGCTAAAATTTACTTTAAACAAAATAAATTTGATGAGGCAATCAGAGCTTATGAAATTCTTTGCTTGAAATATCCAGAAAAAATCAGTTTATTTGCAGATCAAATCAAAGCAATTAAAAGTAGTTTAAAAAAATAAAAGTCATGAGCAGTTTTTCAATTTTTCTAATTCTAATATTAATAGTTTCTTTTTTACTTGTTTTAGTAATAATGGTCCAGAATCCAAAAGGAGGAGGATTATCGTCATCATTTGGCGGAGGAGATTCTCAACAAATAGGTGGAGTAAGGAAAACTACCGATTTTTTAGATAAAAGTACTTGGGTCTTAGCTTCTCTATTGTTAATACTTATATTACTTTCTAATATTACCCTAGATAAAAATAATGAAAATATTGATTCAAAATTGTTAGATTCTAACAACTTAGAAACAGCAATTCCTGAAGCTTTATCTGAAGAAATTCCTCTGGAGATTCCAGTTCAGGAATAACTATTTTTTCAAAATCAAAAATGTCAGCTTGTCACTGAAAAAATAATATTTGACCATTTTGTCATAATTATTACCTTGGCACGGTTGCTGTAATTAATAATTAAAATAAAAACTATGAGTAAAATGAATATTAAACCCCTAGCAGATAGAGTTTTAGTTGAACCTTTGGAAGCAGAAACTAAAACTGCCTCTGGAATAATTATTCCAGATACAGCTAAAGAAAAACCTCAAAAAGGAAACATTGTTGCTGTTGGGCCTGGAACTAAAGAAAATCCAGTTACAGTAAAAGTTGGTGATTCTGTTTTGTATGGAAAATATAGCGGAACAGAACTAAAACTTGATGGTAAAAATTACTTAATTATGCGAGAATCAGATGTTCTTGCAATTGTTTAAAAAAATAAAAAAAATAAAATGGCAAAAAAAATACAATTTGATGTAGAGGCAAGAGAAGGCCTAAAAAAAGGTGTTGATGCTCTAGCAAATGCTGTGAAAGTTACTTTAGGACCAAAGGGTCGAAATGTAATTATCGGAAAGGCATTTGGTGGTCCACAAATAACTAAAGATGGAGTAACCGTAGCAAAAGAAATTGAACTTGAGGATGCATTAGAAAATATGGGAGCTCAAATGGTTAAGGAGGTGGCATCAAAAACTAATGATTTAGCTGGAGATGGCACTACTACTGCAACTATACTAGCACAAGCGATTGTGAAAGAAGGTTTAAAAAATGTTACAGCTGGAGCTAACCCAATGGATTTAAAAAGAGGAGTAGATAAAGCTGTAGAAGCAATTGTAGCTGAGTTAAATAACAATGCAGAAACTGTTGGAAGTTCATCTGACAAAATAAAACAGATAGCTTCTATTTCAGCTAACAATGATGAATCTATAGGATCGTTAATTACCGAGGCATTTGAAAAAGTAGGTAAAGAAGGTGTAATAACTGTTGAAGAAGCAAAAGGAACTGACACTTATGTTGATGTCGTTGAAGGTATGCAATTCGACAGAGGATATCTTTCACCTTATTTTGTTACTAATTCTGAAAAAATGGAAGTAGATCTAGAATCTCCATATATTTTATTGTATGATAAAAAAATATCTGCTATGAAAGATTTATTACCAGTTTTAGAACCGGTAGCTCAAAGCGGCAAACCATTATTAGTAATCGCTGAGGATGTAGACGGAGAAGCTCTTGCAACTTTAGTTGTAAATAAATTAAGAGGTTCTTTGAAAATTGCAGCCGTTAAAGCTCCTGGATTTGGTGATAGAAGAAAAGCTATGCTTGAAGACATTGCTATTTTAACAGGTGGAACGGTAATATCTGAAGAAAGAGGATTTACATTAGAAAATACCACCATTGAAATGTTAGGTTCTGCTGAAAGAGTAACTATTGATAAAGACAATACCACCATTGTTAATGGATCTGGTGAAAAAGAAAATATTGAGGCTAGAGTTAGTCAAATCAAGGCTCAAATAGAAACCACAACTTCTGATTATGATAAAGAAAAACTTCAAGAAAGATTAGCAAAATTAGCTGGTGGTGTCGCTGTACTTTATGTTGGTGCTGCATCTGAAGTTGAAATGAAAGAAAAAAAAGATAGAGTCGATGATGCGCTTCATGCGACTAGAGCTGCTGTTGAAGAAGGTATTGTTGCAGGTGGTGGTGTTGCATTATTAAGATCAAGAAAAGTTTTAGAAAAAATTACAAGTGAAAATTTAGATGAGGCAACAGGAATTCAAATTATTTCTAGAGCCATTGAAGCTCCATTAAGAATAATAGTTGAAAATGCAGGTGGTGAAGGCTCTGTAGTTGTTGCTAAAGTCATGGAAGGTAAAGGTAATTTTGGTTATGATGCAAAATCTGAAACATATGTAGATTTATTAAAACAAGGTATAATTGATCCTAAAAAGGTAACTAGAATTGCATTAGAAAATGCTGCATCTGTTGCAGGTATGATTCTAACTACTGAATGTGCTTTAGTTGACATCAAAGAAGATACTCCGCCAGCAATGCCGCCAATGGGTGGCGGTGGAATGCCAGGAATGATGTAAATACAATATATTTAACTGCCCTTTTTAGGGCAGTTTTTTTATGTACGAAAAAGAATATTTATTTATAGAAAAAAAAATCAGAAATCTTTCACTCGATGATTCTCTTCAATTTGTTTGTGAATATCTTCAAAAAAATGTCAAAAGTTATGACTGGGTAGGATACTATTTTCATAATGACAATCATTTAGTTCTTAAAACATATTTCGGCATAAAAACTGAACATACTAAAATTCCTTTTGGCAAAGGAATTTGTGGACAAACTGCTGTATCCAACAAATACAAAATAGTTGATGACGTCAATAAAGAAGAAAACTATATTTCATGTAATATCAACGTTAAGTCAGAAATTGTAGTTCCATTATTTATAAATAATAAAAATATTGGACAAATCGACATTGATTCAAATACACCAAGTAGATTTACATTTAATGATTTAAATTTTCTAAAAAAAATAAATATTTTAATCTCAAAAAAAATATAAATTTTTTACAATAAACTCTTCTGTTTTTTTTAAAAAAAACTACTTTTATAGTATATATTATTTTTCAATAAATTATGCTAAAATTAAAATCAGCCCTAATATCTGTTTTTGATAAAGATGGATTAGAACCAATTGCTAAAAAGCTAAACGATCTGGATATAAAAATTTATTCCACTGGTGGAACTGAATTATTTTTAAAAAAAATTGGAATACCAGTTTTAAAAGTTGAAGATGTAACTGGATACCCTTCAATTCTTGGCGGAAGAGTCAAAACTCTACATCCTAAAATATTTGGTGGTATTTTAAACAGAAATGAAAACAATAATGATATTAGTGATCTTAAAAATTATGAAATCCCTAATATTGATTTAGTAATTGTTGATTTGTATCCATTTGAGGAAACAGTAAAATCAAAAGAAAGTGAGCAAAATATTATTGAAAAAATTGATATTGGTGGTATTTCATTGATTAGAGCTGCGGCAAAAAACTTTAAAGATGTAATGTGTGTGTCGTCAAAAGATGATTATTTAAATTTTTTAGATTTACTTAACAAGAATAATGGTGAAGTAAACTTAAAATCTAGAAGAAACTTTGCTTTTAAAGCTTTCAATGTCTCATCTAATTATGACACAGCTATTTTTAACTATTTCAAAGAAGATGATAATTCCTTAAAGGCAAGTTATAAAAATGGCAAAGAACTTCGTTATGGTGAAAATCCACATCAAAAAGGAACATTTTATGGTGATTTCAATTCTATGTTTAAACAATTACACGGAAAAGAGCTTTCATATAATAATTTACTTGATGTTGATGCAGCTGTAAATTTAATTTTAGAGTTTTATGATGATATACCAACATTTGCGATATTAAAACATAACAATGCGTGCGGATTAGCCTCTAGAAATTCACTGTTAAGTGCTTACAAAGATGCTTTAGCGGGTGACTCTATTTCTGCTTTTGGAGGTGTTTTAATTTCGAATAAAATTATAGATTTAGAAACTGCTGAAGAGATTAATAAACTTTTTTGTGAAGTTGTAATTGCGCCTGATTTTGAAGAATCTGCTATTAATATATTAAAATCAAAGAAAAACAGAATATTACTAGTTTTAAAAAATACAGAACTAAATAATCAACAATTTAGAACTTGTTTAAACGGAGTTCTATCTCAAGATAAAGACAACTTAACAGATTCTGAAGTAAACTTCAAAACGTGTACAAAAAAATCTCCAAATAGTACAGAAATTAAAGATTTAGAATTTGCTTCAAAAATTTGTAAACACACAAAGTCAAATACTATTGTTTTAGCAAAAAATCTTCAACTAATAAGTTCAGGAACAGGACAAACATCAAGAGTTGATGCTTTAAAGCAAGCTATTGAAAAATCAAAAAACTTTAAATTTAATTTGAAAGATTCAGTTATGGCAAGTGATGCGTTTTTTCCTTTTCCTGATTGTGTAGAAATAGCTCATAAAAGTGGAATTAAATCAGTAATTCAGCCAGGGGGATCAATTAAAGATAATCTTTCGATTGATTATTGTAACAAAAATAATATTTCAATGGTTTTAACTGGAACTCGACACTTTAAACATTAATTTTTATTAACTTGTAATCTAACTTTTTTAATTATGGCTTTTTTTGATTTTTGGACTGAATCCATAGCTATTGATCTAGGTACTGCTAATACACTTATTATTCATAATGACAAAGTTGTAGTAGACAGCCCTTCAATAGTTGCAATTGATAAGAGAACTGAAAAAATAATTGCAGTTGGAAAAGAAGCAAGTCTTATGCAAGGCAAGACCCATGAAAACATAAAAACAGTAAGACCGCTTAAAGACGGTGTTATCGCGGATTTTAATGCGTCTGAACAAATGATTAGTTTGTTAATTAATAGTATTCCTTCACTTAAAAAGAGATTTTTTACTCCTGCTTTAAAGATGGTTATTTGTATTCCATCAGGAATTACAGAAGTGGAAATGAGAGCAGTAAGAGAATCGGCTGAAAGAGTAAATGGAAAAGAAGTTTATTTAATCCACGAACCAATGGCAGCAGCTATTGGAATTGGAGTAGACATAATGCAACCTAAGGGAAATATGATAGTTGACATTGGAGGTGGTACAACTGAAATAGCCGTAATAGCACTTTCTGGTATTGTTTGTGATAAATCAGTAAAAGTAGCAGGAGATGTGTTTACTGGAGACATTATATACTACATGCGAACTCAACATAACCTTTTTATAGGTGAAAGAACGGCTGAAAAAATTAAAATTACAATTGGTTCAGCATCTGAAGAATTAGAGAGTCCGCCTGACGACATGTCTGTTCAAGGAAGAGACTTATTAACCGGCAAGCCTAAAGAAACTTTAATTTCTTTCAGAGAAATTGCAAAAGCGTTAGATAAATCTATAATTAGAATTGAAGATTCTGTTATGGAAACATTATCTCAAACACCACCCGAATTAGCAGCTGATATTTATAATACAGGAATTTATCTTGCTGGTGGAGGTTCAATGTTAAGAGGACTTGATAAACGACTTTCAAAAAAAACAGATTTACCTGTATTTATTGCTGAAGATCCTTTAAGAGCAGTTGTAAGAGGAACTGGAATAACACTTAAAAACATTGAAAGATATAAAAGTGTATTAGTGAAATAGTTTTAAATTATGCAACAAATCATTGATTTCATAATAAGAAAAAAAGATGTTGTAGTTTATTTTGTTTTATTATCACTTTCATTAGGACTTTTATTAAACTCAAATTATTTTCATAAATCTAAAGCTATACTTTTTTCTAATAGTATATCAAATTTTACTACTGAAAATTTCAATTATTTAAATGAGTATTTCAAATTGAAAGAAATCAATTTTAAACTTTCTGAAGAAAATTTATTTCTAAAAAATCAATTAGAAAAAATTAATCAAAATATAAGTTTAGATTCGCTAACTGATGCAGATTTTTCTTATAAAAATGCAAAAGTAATTTCAAACAATTTGTCTTCTTTTAAAAATAAAATTGTTATTAATAAGGGAGCTAATCACGGATTAAAAACTGAAATGGGAGTAATAAGTTCAGACGGAATTATAGGAATTATTGATAATACGACAAAAAACTATTCTTCAGTAATGTCAGTTTTAAATATTGAAACAAAAATTAATGCAAAAGTTAAACGAACAGAACATTTTGGCACCTTAGAATGGGGTGGAATTGACACTAGGTATTTACTACTGAATGATATTTCAGAAACAGCTAAAATTAAAGTTGGTGATTCTATAATTTCAGGTGGAATGTCATTAATTTTTCCAGAGGGAATTAATATTGGAGTGGTATCAAAAATAATTACTCAAAGTCAAACATTAACCGATTCAGAAAATATAGTTGTCAAAACTAAAAGTTTAAAAACGAACAATTTATATTTTAGAGAAAATTACTTAAATATAGAAGTTAGATTACATAATGACATGAGCAATTTAAATAATGTTTATATAATTGAAAGTTTTAACAAGCAAGAATTTCAAAAAGTAAATCAATAATGATAAGTGTCTATTTATTAATTTTAAAAAGATTTCTTTTCTTCGCTCTCTTACAAGGGCTAATTTTTAATAATTTTGATTTTTTTGATATTTACGATCCATATGTTTGTCTTGTTTTTATTATAACATTTCCTACAAAGGTTAATAAAATCACATTTATGATGATTAGTTTTGTATTTGGATTTACACTTGACCTCTATTCAAATTCTTTAGGTATTAACACTGCAGCATGTTTATCAATTGCGTTTTTAAGATCTTATATTTTAAATTTTGTGTTTGGATCATTTTACGATCCGCATGGAATTAAATTAATTAAAAACTATGTTTTAGAATCTACATTTTCTCAAAAGTTTTTGTACATAACTGCTATTATTTTAATTCACCATTTAATTCTTTTTTCATTAGAAACTTTTAGTTTTAAATTTATTTCATTGATTTTATTCAAGACATTAATAACATCTTTAATTTCTTTAATTTTTTGTACCACATTTATTTATATTATGATTAAAAATGAAAAATAAACTTCTTCCATTTTTAATCATTTCAAGTTCAATAATTTTTATTTTTCGACTTTTTTGGGTTCAAATAATAAATATTGATGATGTAAAACTATCTAATAAAAATTCTGTTGAGAAAGTTTATAGTTATCCTGAGAGAGGTTATATTTTTGATAGAAATAATAAGCTTTTAGTTGAAAATGAGCCATTTTATGATTTAATGATAATACCTTCCAAAACAAAATCAATCGACACCATTGAATTTTGCAGAATTTTTAAAATTGAAAAACAAACATTTTTAGATAAAATTAAAAAAGCTAAAAATTATTCCAAAATCAAACAGTCCGTTTTTCTATCCCAAATTTCAAAAAAAGATTATGCAATAATTCAAGAAAAATTATGGAAATATGAGGGGTTTTCTATAATAAAAAAATCTAACAGAAATTATCTTTTAAACTCAGCTTCAAATATATTAGGCTATATAAGCGAAGTAAATGATTATGAAATCAAAGACGATAGTTATTATGAGTCTGGAGAATTAATTGGTAGACAAGGTGTTGAAAAAGCGTATGAAGAAAAGTTAAGAGGAGTAAAAGGAGTGAATTATTTACAAAAAGATAATTTTAATAGGATTACAGGTAAATATAAAAATGGAGTATATGATACAATTTTTAAACCAGCTAAGGATATAATTTTAACTATTGATTTAGATCTTCAAGTTTATGGCGATTCTTTGATGATTAATAAATTTGGAAGTATTATTGCGATTGAACCTGAAAGCGGTGAGATACTTTCTCTTATAAATGCACCAAACTTTGATCCAAATTTACTTATTGGAAGAAATAGATCAAAAAACTACATAAAACTAAAAAATGATACAATAGGCAAACCTCTTTTTGATAGGGGATTACAGGGGCAATACCCACCAGGGTCTACATTTAAATTAATTAATGGTCTTATAGCATTGGAAGAGAATATCATAACAACTAACACAAAAATCTCCTGTAATGAAGGACATTACTATTCAAAGAATAGATTTATGAGATGTCATTGTAAACCAGGAACTAGTAATGATTTAAATAAAGCAATTTACAACTCATGTAATACCTATTTTGCTACTATATATAAAAACACTTTGAACAAATATTCTAATTCAAAAGAAGGAATTGATAAATGGAATAATCACGTAAAAAGTTTTGGATTAGGGAATTACTTAGGATATGATCATCCTTTAGGAAGGCCTGGATTAATACCAGATTCTAAATATTATGACAAATGGTATCCAAACAATAGATGGAGAGCAGCAACAACAATTTCAAATGGAATTGGACAAGGTGAAATTTTAACTACTCCAATTCAATTGGCAAATATAACAGCAATAATTGCTAACAAAGGTTGGTACAAAACCCCTCACTTAGTAAAAAAAATCAGTAATGATTCGATTAATTCAAAATTCTTAAAGAAAAAATATACTTCAATTAAACCTGTTCATTATAAAAAAATAATTGATGGTATGTTCGATGTAATCGAAAAAGGAACAGCTCAAAATTCAAAAATAAAAGGAATTGACATTGTGGGTAAAACTGGAACAGCTGAAAATTTTATAAAAATAAAAGGCAAAAGATCTCAACTTACGGATCATTCAATATTCATTGGATTTGCTCCAAAAGATAAACCTAAAATTGCTGTTGCAGTATTTATTGAGAATGGATACTGGGGTACAAGATGGGCAGCACCAATAGCAAGTTTAATGATGGAGAAATATTTAAAAAGAGAAGTTAAAAGAAAATATCTTGAGGATTACATATTAAAAGGAAATCTCATGGAAGAATATTTAAAACCTTATACAAAAAACAATTTTTCGATTAATGAATGAAATCAACATAAAAAAAATAGATTGGCTAAGTGTTTTTATTCTTAGTATACTTATTGCTCTTGGATTAGGTAATATCTTTTCATCGTCTCAAACGTATTTGTTGGAATCTATTTTTTCTTTGAACCCATTTACAAAGCAATTGTTTTTTGTTATTATATCAATTTTTATTTTCTTTTTCGTTCAAATTCTCCCAACTAATTTTTTTATAAAATATTCAAGTATTTTATATATTTTTTCAATTCTATCTTTAACTGGACTTTTTGTTTTTGGCAATGAGGTTAATGGTGCATTAGCATGGTATCAAATTAGTGGATTTAGTATTCAGCCAAGCGAATTTGCAAAACCAATAACTGCTCTTGCATTAGCAAAATATTTAAGTGATATTAACTCAAATCTTAAAACAATTAAAACTCAATTTTATTCATTCTTAATTATTTTAATTCCAATTACTTTAATTATGCTTCAACCAGACCCAGGAACTATTATTATTTTCTTGAGTTTTATTCTGGTTTTTTATAAAATAGGTCTTCCTTCAATTTACATGAATCTATTTGTAGGATTTATAATATTGTTTTTTGCAACAATTCTATTAACTCCAAAAAATGTTGTTATTTTTCTTGTCATATTAATGTTAATTTCTCTTTTTTTTAATAAAAAAATAATAAAAAAAACATTCATTTATGGTTTAATTTTTTCTCTATTTGTTTTTTCTGTTGACTTTATTTTCAATAATGTTTTTGAGGAACGCCACAGAAATAGATTCAATATTGTAATGGGAATGAAACAAGATAATCAAGGAACTGGATACAATACAAATCAATCAAGAATAGCATTTGCTTCTGGTGGATTAACTGGAGAGGGGTTTTTAAAAGGATCTCAAACAAGAGGTAATTTCGTTCCAGAACAACATACAGATTATATATTTTCAACTGTTGGTGAAGAGTGGGGGTTTTTAGGGGCTTCATTTATAATTCTCTTATATACTGTTTTAATGCTAAGAATTTCTAAAAGAGCAGAACTCCAACGGAATTTGTTTAGTAAGATCTTCTCCTACTCCGCTGTTACTATAATTTTTTCACATTTTTTTATAAATATTGGTATGGTAATAGGACTAGTGCCTACAATCGGAATTCCTCTTCCGTTTTTAAGCTATGGGGGGTCAAGTTTATTGGCTTTTGTATTGCTATTCTCGATATATATAAAGCTAGACTCTGAAAGAACTAGTAAATGGTAAGTTAATTTGACTTAAAATAGTCTTCTAAATTATTTCCTAAAAACATAAAGCTAGTAACCAATAACATTATTGCAATACCGGGGATAACGGCCAAATAAGCTTTGCCTAAAATAATATATTGATAGTTATCTTTAATCATAGATCCCCAGCTTGGAATGGGTGGTTGAGTTCCAATTCCTAAAAAACTCAAACCACTTTCAATTAAAATTGCTGAAGCAAAATTTGCAGCAGATATTATTAGAATAGGACCTATTATATTTGGAAGTAAATGTTTAATAAAAACTCTTGTATCTGAAAATCCTAATACTTTAGTGGCTGTGATATAATCTTTGTTTTTTTCTGAAATAACTTGTCCTCTTACAACTCTGGCAACTTCCACCCACATTGTTAAACCAACGGCAACATATACCTGCCAAAACCCTTTACCTAAAGCTAACGTAAAAGCAATAACTAATAAAAGAGTTGGAATAGACCAAAAAATATTAATTACCATCATTAATATC
>CESJ01029384.1_pt1 | contig 14110 bp, 10 predicted proteins | sample 356311 | NCBI WGS metagenome assembly CESJ01 (sample SAMEA2621487, study PRJEB7988) | marine metagenome | biome: marine biome (ENVO:00000447); feature: surface water layer (ENVO:00002042); material: "saline water (ENVO:00002010), including plankton (ENVO:xxxxxxxx)" | depth 5 m
GCACTACAAAGAAAAAAATTAAAAATAATTAGTCGTAATTAGCCTAAGTAATAGTTTTAATGTTTTTTAAAAAAAATTAACAAAATACCTACAATCACTTTTTAGGATAGTTTATTTTAATTCGCAGCTTTATTGCCTGCCATCCCACCCTAACCGCGCATCAAAATTCCTAAGTCAGCCACATTCGTTCCAGTCGAGTTAGTCATCAAAAGTGCATTGGCAGCTAAAAGAGCATGATAAGAGTCATTATTTTTCAGCAACTTTTCGGGATCAATTCCTTTTTGGATCATATTACTAACAGTGGTATCGCAAACAACCCCGCCAGCAGCATCAGTAGGACCATCTCGCCCATCAGTTCCAGCTTGTAAATACAACCATGGCGCCGTCCATTTTTCTTGGTGCGCCAATAAAGCCACTCTAAGGGCTAATTCCTGATTACGGCCACCCAACCCGGAGCCTTTGAGTTTTACTGTGGTTTCACCCCCAAAAAGATGCACTCCACGACCAACCTTTGAAACCCTTTCTGCAGCATAGGCGACATCACCTATCAGTGGCGCACTATGAACTTGGGCGTCAGGCAAAAACTGAGCCATTGCGTTTAAACTTATCTTATTTGATCCAATTAAAATGTTTTTTGACGTTGGCAATTCCAGAACTGGTCTGGTTTTAGCCAAGCTATTACGAATAGAACCTGGGGTTTGGTGCCAAACATTCAAATTTTTTAACGCATCTATAGCTTCATTTGAAGTGCCTATAGGTCCAACTGTTAGTCCGCTTGCAACCGCCCGCAGATCGTCACCGATTACGTCCGAAATTATTAATGAAGTAACACCACTTGGGACAGCAAATCCCAAGAGGCGCCCACCTTTCAAACGAGAAACTTGTTGCCGGATGAGATTAGTAGTTATTATATCAGCACCACTTGCTATCAGCAAAGAGTTTAGGACGATTTTTTCAGCCAGAGAAACGCTATCTATCGGCGCCGGCAAAAGGGCTGACCCACCCCCAGATATTAGGCATAATACTGGACGACCATCACGCCCCGCACGTTCAAGCGCCTTAATAACAGCACAGCTAGCGGTTAACCCGTTAAGATCAGGAATTGGATGAGCTGCTACGAAAACTTCGGCAAATTCTAATTCTTTCGCATTTTCGGGATTTGTTACCACGATTGCTTCGGGCACCTTGCCCAGAACATCGATTGCAGCCTCAATCATTTTAACCCCCGCTTTTCCAACTGAAATTACTGTTGGCAACCTTTCAAAGCTGGGTATTGCGTTTTGGACAGCAGCAAAAGGGTCGGCCGCAACAACTCCTGCCATAAAAGCTCGATAGGCTTTATCAAAGAATGGATGTCTCATAATTTTTTATTTAGAACTTTGACAAAAGGGGCAAGTAGATAGTCATCTTAATTTCAAAGCTAACTCAGGATAATCTGTTAGTTTTTGCAGTTATTCTCTACATTTTTATTTATGCAAAATAATTTCTCAATTTATTTAGAAAAATTAAACTGCACTTTATTATGAGACGTTGTATGAACCTAGTGAGATAGAAATTCGCATAATCTGCGTTAAAATCAATTAAAAAACTTGAAGTTAGGAACACTGATGAGCATTTTCGATGAAGACCTTTTTCTTAAAGGGTTAGAGCAAAGGAAGGCGACACTTGGAGCGAAGTATGTCACCAATAATTTGACTACAGCTGATGAGTTCACGCGTCCCTTTCAGGAAGCTATGACCGCGTGGTGCTGGGGTTTCGGATGGGGCGATGAAGTCATAGACGCCAAAACCCGATCAATGATGAACCTATCAATGATCGGAGCATTAGGAAAAATGCATGAATGGGAGCTGCACTGTAAAGGAGCAATAAATAACGGTGTTTCCGTTGAGGAAATCCGCGCAGTTATTCATGTAATCGCCATTTATTGTGGCGTTCCTCAATCCTTAGAGTGCTTTCGAGCGGCTCGAAAGGTACTCACTGAAGCTGACCTATTAAAGTAAAAAATTGAATTTCCGCCACGGAAGGGTTGCAAAGTACTCTGGGAAATAGTGTGTGGAACACTATCAAGTAAAAAGGTCTAATAATGGTCCCTAGCAAATATCCACATCTTTTCCAGCCTCTAGACTTAGGGTTCACCCAATTAAAAAACCGAATTGTTATGGGCTCAATGCATTTAGGGCTGGAAGAAGCAAAAAATGGATTTGAGCGTATGGCCTCTTTTTACGCAGAGCGAGCTGCTGGGGGTGTAGCTTTAATTGTTACTGGCGGCATTGGACCTAACTCGGAGGGCGGCGTGGGCCAAGGTGCTGCAGTAATGACAACCCCCGAGGAAGCCAAACGTCATCAGATAGTGACTAATGCAGTACATGAAGCGGGTGGCAAAATCGCAATGCAGATTTTACACACCGGTCGTTACGCTTACAATCCAGAAGCAGTAGCACCGTCAGCAATTCAGGCACCAATTAATTTCGTAAAACCAAAAGCGCTAGACGACGCGGGCATCACAAAACAAATTAAAGACTTTGTAAGAGCAGCAGAGCTGGCGCAGTCTGCTGGGTATGATGGCGTCGAAATTATGGGTTCCGAAGGCTATCTTCTTAATCAATTTATTGCTCTACGAACCAATCACCGTGATGATGCTTGGGGCGGTTCTTACAAAAATCGTATTAGATTGGCTGTTGAAATAGTACGCCAAGTCCGTGAAGCGGTCGGAAAAAACTTCATTATTATCTATCGTTTGTCGATGATAGATTTGGTTGAGGGTGGTTCAAGCATTGATGAAGTAATAGCCTTGGGTCATGAAATTGCTAGGGCCGGTGCTACAATTTTTAATACCGGTATAGGTTGGCACGAAGCACGCATACCAACCATTGCTACATCTGTACCTAGAGCTGCATTTACTTGGGTGACTGCGCGAGTGCGCGCTGAAATGACTATACCCGTTATTACGTCTAATCGCATCAATACTCCTCAAATTGCGGAAGATGTGATAGCAAAGGGCGATGCAGACATGATCTCGATGGCAAGACCATTTTTGGCTGACGCAAACTTTGTCGCCAAAGCCAAAGCTGGGAAAGATCAAGAGATAAATACCTGTATTGGATGTAACCAGGCATGTCTGGATGCAATCTTTAATGGTCAAATTACTTCGTGTTTGGTTAATCCCTTTGCCTGCAATGAAACTGAAATGAAACTGACACAGGCTATTGAAATCAAAAATATTGCTGTGGTAGGAGCCGGCCCCGCAGGGCTCGCAGCGGCAACAACTGCGGCACGCAGGGGACATAACGTTACACTTTTTGATAGTTCAGGGGAAATTGGTGGGCAATTTAATATCGCAAAAAAAATACCTGGGAAAGAAGAGTTTTACGAAACAATTCGGTATTATAAGCATGAGATTGAAAACAGTGGTGTTCAACTAAAGCTCGGCCAAACCGTAGAAGCGAAAGACTTGTTGGGATTTGATGAAATTATTCTTGCAACGGGCGTAACCCCTCGTACTCCTGAGATCCCCGGACACGACCACGCCAAGGTACTGAGTTATTTAGATGTTATAAATGGTACAGAAGTAGGTAAATCCGTAGCAGTGATTGGGGCAGGCGGAATTGGCTTTGATGTAAGTGAATTTTTAATTCACTCCGGTCCTTCAGCGAGCCAAGACATTCCAACTTTCATGCGTGAATGGGGAATTGATATGTCACTCGAAGCCCGTGGTGGCGTTGAAGGTATGGTGCCTGAATTCTCAAAACCAGCTCGTGAGATTTTCTTGCTGCAACGAAAAGCGAAAAAAGTCGGTGCGGGATTAGGTAAAACTACAGGTTGGATTCATCGAACAAATCTAACAAAACGCGGTGTGAAAATGATGGCTGGTGTCACTTATGACAAAATTGATGATATTGGACTTCACATTACAGTGAGTGGAGAAAGCAAGACCTTAGTCGTTGATAACATAATCATTTGCGCGGGCCAGGAGCCAGAGCGCAGGTTAGCAAATGAATTGCCAAATGCACATCTGATCGGTGGCGCCGATATTGCTGCAGAGCTTGATGCGCGTCGAGCTATAGATCAGGGAACCCGGCTAGCACTTGAAATCTAAGCTTTATGGGCCGCTCTTATGCTGTCGATAGTCTGACTAGGTGTAATTGCGCCGGAGGCCACGTTTAGGTCCAACACCGCCCCTGTTGTGCTTGACAAAGCCCGCTTAAAGGCCGGCTCAAAATCTGCTGTCGTTTCGACCCGCTCAGAATGAAAGCCATAAGCTTTTGCAAGGGTAACGAAGTCAGGATTGACAATATCAGTTCCACTTACCCGCTTTGGGTAATGTCGCTCTTGATGCATTCTAATTGTACCGTAGGTTCCATTATTTACGATCAAAACAATTGGTCTTGCATCGGCCTGCAATGCACTGCCTAGCTCCTGACAATTCATTTGAAAATCGCCATCACCAGCGAAACAAACTACTGTGCGGTTGGGGAACTCGATTTTTGCAGCTATCGCAGCTGGCAATCCATACCCCATGGCTCCAGACTGCGGAGCAAGTAATCTTTGATCTTCTGAAAACTGAAGAAATTTATTTGGCCAAATTGCAAAGTTACCTGCACCATTTGTCACAATTCCATCATCAGGCAGTTGTTTTTGCACAGACTTTGTTACCAGGCCCATATCGACTGGGCTGGCTTGTAAACTGGCAACCTGTGCAGCGAGGAATCCAGCCCTGCCCGCACCAGCCCAGTTCAAATCAAATTCTAAATTACTCTCAGATAGGCTTTCACTAAGGTTAGAAAAAAGCGGTTCCGGCGAAGTAATTAACGTTAAGTCCGGAGAAACATATTTATGAAATTCATTTCCAGAATTATGTGTATGCACAATCCATTGATTTTCTCGTTCAGAATTAAACAAGGTAAAAGCATCGGTCGTCATTTCACCAAACCGTACACTAACTGCCAATACAAAATCTGCATCGTTAAGTATCGACTTTGTATTAGCGTGCATACCAACTCCGGCTTCACCAACAAACAATGGGTCGGTATTGTCAAACAGGTCATGATAGCGAAAAGCGCAAACCACAGGTATGAAAAATTTGTGTGAAAATTTCTTCAAGCTTAAGCGATCTTCAGTGTTCCATCCCCCACCACCAGCCAAAATTACGGGACGTTTACTCTTACTAATTCTGTTTGTAATCGTCCTGACACCATTCAGATCAGGACCCGCTCTGGGGGCCTCAATAATACTTAGCGGGATAAACAAATTGGTAGATTGCGTAAGCACGTCCTCTGGTAGAGCAATAACAACTGGTCCTGGACGACCCGAAATTGCAATAGACCAAGCTCTTCGGATAATTTCAGGCGTACGTGATACATCTGTGATCTCCGTAGCATACTTAGCAATTTGACCAAAAACTTGTCGGTAATCTAGCTCCTGAAAAGCTTCACGACCTTGATGTTCCAGCCCAACCTGTCCAACAAAGAGGATCAACGGCGTAGAAGATTGCATAGCGGTATGAATACCTATGCTTGCATTTGTTGCACCAGGCCCGCGGGTCACAAAACAAAGTCCAACTTCACCAGTCAATTTAGCCCAAGCCTCGGCCATAAAGGCCGCGCCTCCTTCATTACGACATCCAGTAAAGCTAAAATCTGGTTCATCACAAAACGCATCCAAAACCGCAAGAAAACTTTCTCCCGGAACGCCAAAACCTTGCCGTGCACCCAATGCTGTAAGAGTTTTCACCACGGCCTGGCCGCCAGTCATCAACGACATTGAGGTCCTCACTTATTCGATGTTTTCCTTTAGTATTACGCAGAATAATCTAAGCGTTCCAGCCTTTTGCTCATTTCACCGTCAAAAACAATAAATTTTATTATTTTGTACTTAAGATACCGTTTCGGCGGTCTAAAAGTAACGGTAGTATAAAAAATTTAATTCTTATTTCAAAATTACTTTAGTTTCGCTTGCTCTTAGGCAGAAATAAGTCAGGTTAATCTTTAGACTTGGAGGCATAATGGAAGCAGATTTCGTAATCATAGGATCAGGATCCGCTGGTTCCGCAATGGCCGCGCGATTATCAGAGGATGGCAAACATTCAGTTTTGGTCCTGGAATATGGTGGCACAGATGCCGGCCCCTTTATACAAATGCCTGGAGCCTTATCATTCCCCATGAATATGAGACGTTATGATTGGGGATATAAATCCGAACCTGAACCACACCTCGACGGGCGCGAATTGGCCTGCCCGAGGGGTAAAGTCATTGGAGGCTCGTCCTCAATAAACGGTATGGTTTACGTTCGTGGGCACGCAGGTGATTATGATAACTGGGCTGAAAACGGTGCAGAAGGTTGGTCCTATTCAGACGTGTTGCCTTATTTTCTGCGAATGGAAAACTGGCATGAAAGTGGACAGGGCGGAGATGGACATTGGCGCGGTACAGACGGCCCATTACACATAACCCGAGGAAAACGTGACATTCCACTGCACCAGGCCTTTGTTGAATCTGGACAGCAGGCTGGGTTTGAAGTCACCAAAGATTACAATGGAGAACAGCAGGAAGGCTTTTCACCAATGGAACAAACCGTCTATAAAGGCCAAAGATGGTCGGCGGCAGATGCCTATCTTAAACCTGCGCTTAAGCGACCAAACCTTAACCTGCACAAATGCATGGCGCGACGTATTGTTATAGAAGACGGCAAAGCCGTCGGTGTAGAAGTACAAAGTGGAAAAAAGATTTATATAGTGCATGCCCTCAAGGAAGTGATTGTTGCAGCCTCTGCAATCAACTCTCCAAAATTGTTGATGCTGTCTGGAATCGGTCCGGCAGAGCATTTGAAAGAGATGGGTATTCCTGTGGTCGCAGACCGACCAGGGGTTGGGCAAAACCTACAAGATCACCTCGAGCTTTATATACAGCAAGCCTGCACATTACCGATCACTTTGTTCAAATACTGGAACCCCATCGGAAAGCTAAGGGTTGGGATTCAGTGGCTGTTTAATAAAACTGGGCCAGGATCATCAAATGCGTTCGAGTCTTGTGCATTCCTGCGTTCAAAGCCTGGGATTAAATACCCAGACATCCAATACCACTTTCTCCCCATTGCTGTGCGGTATGATGGGCAAGCCGCCTCTGATGGACATGGCTTTCAAGCTCATGTCGGGCCAATGCGTTCGCCTTCACGCGGATCTGTGACGTTGCGCTCTTCAGATCCAGATGATGATCCAAAAATATTGTTCAATTATATGTCTGACCCTCAGGATTGGGCCGATTTCAGACATTGTATCCGGCTCACACGGGATATATTTGGCCAAGATGCATTTGCACCCTATCGCGGAAAGGAAATACAACCTGGCTCAGAGGTGCAAACCGACACTGAGCTAGATGCGTTTATTTTAAAACATGTTGAAAGTGCTTATCATCCTTGTGGAACCTGTAAAATTGGCCGCAGCGACAACCCAATGGCCGTGGTCGATCCAGAATGTCGGGTGATTGGCGTGAATGCATTGCGGGTTGTCGACAGCTCTATCTTCCCGCGCATTCCGAATGGAAACTTGAATGGGCCTTCTATAATGGTTGGTGAGAAAGGGGCTGATATGATCCTTGGACGTGCGCCCCTTCCTAAGGACAACAGGGCACCATGGATCAACCCACGTTGGAAAACCTCTGATCGGTAATAAAATGCTCTAAAATAATAATTACATTGGTATTTTCATAGCTTTCCAGAAAATGTCTGAAGTACTTATAATCAATAACGCCTAAGATCTTTCGGAAAGTCCTGCAATTGAAAGTGTTTAAAAATGGCCCGCCGAGGACGCAAGTCAAACAACCTTAGTTTTGAACAAAAGCCAAGCGTGCTCGCCACTGGGCACAGCTATCACCCCTTAAACGACGCCCAGACACAACTGATTGCACAATCAGCGATCCAAATTATGTGTGAAATTGGTTTCTCAGAATACTCAGTGGAGACTGCACAAGTTTTGGTCGATGCAGGGTGCTTCCACCAAGGCCAACGGATACATTTCACTGAGAGGCTCATAAAGGACACGCTTAGCCAAATCAGAAATAGTATCATACTTTGCGGCAGACGTGCGCAACATGATATGAAAGTTGGCGGCCTGTCAGCCTATGTGGGAACAGGCGGGGCTGCACCCAACATATTCGATAATGAAAGCAACTCATACCGACCTTCAACACTATCAGATTTGTTTAATTCTGCCAGATTATGTGAACAACTAGATAATATTCAATTCTTCTCTCGCACGCTTGTCGCCCGCGATATGCCGACCCCACGGGATCTGGATATCAACACTTTATTTGCATGTCTTTTGGGCACAGAAAAACACATTATGACAAGCGTCTCCGACGCCAAGCATATCCCGGATATTGCCGAGATCTGCTACGCAGTCGCAGGATCTGAAGCTAAATTCCGCGCGCGCCCCTTTGTATCACTCAATATAAACCATATAGTGCCACCCCTGCGCTTTCACACTGAGAGTTTCGAAGTCATGCAATCAGCAATTGCACATGGGTTTCCCGTGCATGCAAATGTGTTTGGCCAACTTGGTGCCTCCAGCCCAGTTACGACTGCAGGATCAGTTGCGCAGACATTGGCCGAGGCACTTGCCGGCGTTGTGTTCGCTTATTGTGTGGATCCAAATGTACAAGTGATTGCGGGTCCCCGACCAATGATCACAGATTTAAGAACGGGTGGTTTTTCAGGTGGCTCTGGAGAGCAATCTCTTGCGACGGCAATGTGTGCCCAAGTAATGCGTCACTGGAATTTACCCTGCTCCGCAATCGCAGGGGCCACTGATAGCAAGTCCACCGACGCCCAATCAGGATTTGAAAAAGCGATGACTGTAACCACAGCCATCCAATCTGGGTCTAATTTGGTGACGCAGGCCGCTGGAACACAGGCTGGCCTGATGGGGGCTTCACTGCAGGCCTATATCATAGATAACGATATGTTAGGTGCAATTCTACGGGCAAATGTGCTCCCAGAAGTCACCACCGAGACCCTTGCTATCAGATCAATAAGCGAGGTGGTGAACGGTGATGGCCATTTCTTAGGTCAAGCCGAGACCTACCAAAGAATGAAATCAGATTTTTTATACCCTGAGATCAGCGATAGGCGCACAATAGATGAATGGGCAACATCTGAAAAGATTAGTCTCGAAGATCAAGCTTCAGCAATAGTGGTAAGGTTGCTAGCTAAACCACCTACGCCGAGCATAGATCCTAAGATTTTGCGTAATTTAATTACAAGGTTTGATCTGGCATTTGAACCGTTGAGCCTTACCCCATTAAAAGCACGAGCTTTGTAGATCTAGACGACGTTTTGAGTGTTAGTAATTGGCGCATCTATATTGTCAAATTATTGTAGCCAGCGTTGCTGCCCGCAGATCATCTTCACTAACATTTTCAGCGGTTTGAACAATCGTTAATCCACCCTCAACAACATCGAGAACTCCAAGGTTGGTAATTATACGATCTACGACCCCTGCGCCTGTTAGTGGCAAGGTACATGCGGACAAAACTTTGCTTTCACCTTTTTTGTTGGTGTGATCCATAACCACAACCACACGTCCAACACCGGCCACCAAATCCATGGCGCCCCCCATTCCTTTAACCAGTTTGCCCGGGATCATCCAGTTCGCAAGGTCACCGTTTTCAGCCACTTCCATGGCTCCTAAAATAGCCATCGCTATTTTTCCACCCCGGATCATACCGAACGAAGTTGCACTGTCAAAATAGGCAGTTTGAGGTAACTGTGTAATGGTTTGTTTACCGGCATTGATTAAATCTGGATCAACTTCGTCATCTGTTGGGAACGGGCCCATTCCCAGCATTCCGTTTTCAGATTGTAGCGTCACTTCTACGCCCTCCGGGATATAGTTGGACACCAATGTTGGGATGCCAATACCAAGATTGACATATGTTCCATCTTCTAACTCTAAAGCCGCCCGCGCGGCCATTTGGTTGCGATCCCAACCTTTTGCTCCAACCATTAGGATTCCCTCACTGTGCGTTGTTCAATACGTTTTTCATGTGTGCCTTGGATTAACCGATGAACATAAATTCCCGGTAAGTGAATAAGATCAGGATCAAGGCTGCCTGTTGGGACGATTTCCTCAACCTCAGCGACACAAACCTTGCCACACATAGCAGCTGGTGGATTGAAATTACGAGCCGTCTTGCGGAAAACTAGATTACCAGTTTCATCAGCCTTCCATGCCTTCACAATTGACACATCTGCAAACAAGCCCGTCTCAAGAATAAAGGTTTCTCCATTGAAATCTTTGTGCTCTTTCCCCTCAGCGATCATAGTGCCCACACCGGTCTTAGTGTAAAATCCTGGGATGCCACAGCCTGCTGCCCGCATACGTTCAGCTAGAGTTCCTTGGGGATTAAATTCAAGTTCAAGCTCACCGGAGAGATACTGGCGCATAAACTCTGCATTCTCTCCAACGTAAGACGAAATCATTTTCTTAACCTGTTTAGTTTGAAGCAATATACCGATGCCAAAATCATCAACACCGGCATTATTAGAAGCAAACGTCAGATTTTGTGTCCCCGCGTCTCGAATGGCACTCAGCAAATTTTCAGGGAGTCCACAGAGGCCAAAGCCGCCAGCGGCTATAAACATTCCATCAAACAACAAGCCCTCTAAGGCCTCATTAGCTGATCCGTAGATCTTTTTCATGGGCGCAAATTCCTTCTAAATCTTAACCATTTAGAAATCATTGTTGCGGCAAAGGGTCAAGCATGTTCAATCGATTCCAAGACCATACCAAAAAGATAAACTTAAAGAATTTTGGGGCCATCAAATACGCACAAATGAACCCATGCATGGCCAATCACTTTTTAATAAAATGGTAAATCAACCAACTGGGCGTTTACTTTGCGTTCATTAGAGCGCTCCAAAACTACAGTATCTCCAACATTGAATTTTTTTGAAATCAAAGCATAACCTATATTTTTTTGCATCCGCGGAGACCAAACGCAATTGGTCATATCACCAACTTTTTGATCCCCTACTGTAATATTTTCCCAATGGAAGGATAATGGATCAGAACTGTCACCATCCAAAACAAGCCCAAGCTGATGGCGTTTTGGCCCATCGGCATGAATGCCACGGAGGGCCTCAATGCCTATAACATCATCAGGAAGATTCAAATCCACAAATTTCCCAAGGCGGACCTCGTATGGATTGGTAGTATCATCAGTGTCGGACCCGCAGCTGACAAGGCCACTTTCAGTACGTTCAGGCGAAGTGGGACCACCGTTTCCTATATTATAAAGCAGGCCTGCTTGCTTTACGATATTCCAAAGCTCAGTGCCTCGGCTTCCATCACGCAGATAAATTTCAAAACCACCTTGTTTAGACCAACCAGAACGTTGCACGGCAAGTGGAATTCCATTCAGTTCTGTCTCTTTGAACCAGAAATACTTTAAATCCCGAACCCAGTCACCAAAAATTGAGGCAACAACAGTTTCTGCCATTGGCCCCTGCACTGCCAGAGGCGATACATCCGGTTCACTGATTTTAACATCTAGACGACGCTCCGCCGCGATCGCTCGTGCCCAGAACCAGATATCGCTATCAGCAATTGAAAACCAGTAAAGATCTTCACGCAATTTCAATAATATCGGATCATTGATCAATATACCGTCATGATTGCACATCGCAACATATTTGCCTTGTCCAACCTTACATTTGGAAAGATCTCGGGGACTCAATATTTGTGCGAGTTTTGCAGCATCAGGACCTTCAAGCTGAACTTGACGTTCCACCCCGACGTCCCACATCACGACCCCATTCATTAGGTCACTATACTCCTTCTCTTTATCACCAAAACTAGCAGGTAATATCATACGGTTATAGATGGAAGCGCTAGTACAACCTTCGGCCATTGCAGAATGGAAGAAAGGTGATGGCCGAAGGCGCGCAGTTGGGAAAACTTGAAACATTTATGTCATCCTTGGTATAGTCAGCGCAGCCCTAAAACACGGAATCATGGTCTGGCAATCGTTTCCACGACAGAGTTATAATAACCTCACGTCACAAATAGTTATGGTCTAGCGAAAGCTTCGAGGTAATTCATATTTATGGCCATAACTCTAAAATAACTCGAGACACTTTCTCGCGGCCAAACATTTAAAATTGCACATAGCACACCCAGTTTTATCATCAAACCTGGCTGCTATTTTGCAGATAAATGCTGATGGCATGGGAGCCGAAGCTTTACCAAAAGCAATGGCAACCAAGCAACTAGCAGACGGAACGCTCTTCATAGATGTAACACTCATCGAGTTAAATTATGGATGGACGCCCAATGGAATGGCATTTCAGGCACGCTATTGTATCCAGCGCACGATGGCGTACATCGCGAAAAAGCCACAAAGAACAGCAATGATCGCCACTCAATTCTCCGATAACTATTTATAAATAAAATTTACCAATCTGATATTTTAAATAATCTTACATGATACTAAAATGTCTTCTACAATACCTCCGACAAGGAGACTTCAATGCAAAATAAATCCGTTCGCTTGGGCGTCGATATCGGCGGCACTTTTACAGATATTGTTTTAGAGTGCGGAACTGCGCAATATTCGTCAAAGGTGCTCACCACTTACACAGCGCCGGAGAATGCAATAATTGAGGGGATGCATCAAGTTTGTAGTTTGTCTGGCATTGATCCAAAGAAAATTTCTCAAATTATCCATGGAACGACTCTGGCCACGAACGCATTGATTGAACGCAGTGGTGCTAAAACGGCACTTATTACGACCAGTGGGTTTCGCGATGTTATCGAGATGAGGACAGAGAGCCGGTTTGAGCAATACGACCTAAATCTCAAATTGCCAGATCCTTTATTACCACGCAACTTTCGCTATACAGTCGCAGAACGAATGCAAGCTGATGGCAAAGTACTTATACCGCTGCAGCGCGCTGATATTGAGGCATTGGCCGATGAAATTATCACAGCTGGATTTGAGAGCATCGCAGTGGGGCTTCTACACTCTTATGTAAACGACAGTCATGAACGTCTCATTGCTGAAGTTTTAGCTGAAAAAATGCCAAACGCCATGGTCTCGCTCTCATCACAAGTAAGCCCTCAAATGCGTGAGTATGAGCGATTTAACACAACCATCGCGAATGCCTATATTAAACCTTTGATGAAGTCGTATCTTATACGCCTTCAAGCCTGCCTAGCGGATGAGGGTACAAATTGCCCTATTTTTTTAATGCACTCAGGTGGCGGTATAATTAGCCTAGAAAATGCCGCTGAATTTCCAGTTCGCTTGGTCGAGTCAGGTCCAGCGGGTGGCGCTGTCTTTGCTGCGGATATTGCTGCGCGGCATGGATTAGACAAAGTGCTGTCTTTCGATATGGGTGGCACTACTGCTAAAATTTGTCTCATAAAAAACCAAACTCCAAAGACAGCTCGTGTCTTTGAAGTTGCAAGAACTTATCGCTTTAAAAAGGGATCAGGAATGCCAATTTCGATCCCAGTAATTGATATGGTTGAAATTGGGGCTGGTGGAGGTTCGCTAGCCCATGTTGATAGCATGCATCAAATACGTGTTGGACCTGAAAGCGCCGGCTCAGAACCCGGTCCTGCATGTTATAGCCTTGGAGGGATGCGCCCTGCGGTAACTGATGCTGATTTGATCCTTGGAAAACTTGACCCTAAAAATTTTGCAGGAGGCACCATGCCACTCGACGCAGCTGCGAGTACCATCGCTTTGCAAACCCACTTGGGGGATGTCCTTAAAATGGATGCACAAACTGCGGCCTTTGGCTTAGCTGAAGTGGTCGACGAAAATATGGCCAACGCAGCGAGAGTTCATTCCGTTGAGAATGGCGAAGACCTTAGCGAATATACTATGATAGCTTTTGGAGGCGCAGCCCCACTTCATGCCGGACGCCTCTGCGAAAAGCTTGGAATTACTCGGGCTTTGATCCCTGCTGGCGCAGGTGTTGGTTCTGCAATTGGTTTTTTACGAGCCCCATTTAGCTTTGAAGCAAATCGCAGTCAATTCATGCGTTTGTCTGATTTTCATAGCGTTACCATTAAGAACCTGTTGGAAGGCCTGCGTGCAGAAGCAACAAG
>CESJ01118088.1_pt1 | contig 14107 bp, 12 predicted proteins | sample 356311 | NCBI WGS metagenome assembly CESJ01 (sample SAMEA2621487, study PRJEB7988) | marine metagenome | biome: marine biome (ENVO:00000447); feature: surface water layer (ENVO:00002042); material: "saline water (ENVO:00002010), including plankton (ENVO:xxxxxxxx)" | depth 5 m
TGGGTATGCGTTCGCATAATATTCGTCTTTCTAAGTAGTTTTCTGAACTAAGTAACTTTCCAACTTTAATAACAAAAAATGCCGCAAAACGACATTTAATGTTATATTCAAGTGATGCTTATCCAAGACATTAAAAAATAATAGCTAAAATCAAATTTTGTTCTTTTTTACACTTAGATATCGCAATCCACTAGTCAAATCAAAAATCAAGATTAATAATGCCTAAAAAAAGGAGAAGTCAAATGCAAACCACTACTCGGGTTGCGGTCATCGGCGGTGGTGTCGTGGGATGCTCAGTATTGTATCACCTGACTAAATTAGGTTGGTCAGACGTTATGCTAATTGAACGCTCGGAGTTGACATCCGGGTCCACATGGCATGCCGCGGGTGGCTTTCATACCTTGAATGGCGACACAAATATGGCAGCCCTTCAAGGTTACACAATAAACTTATACAAAGAACTGGAAGAAATAACTGGCCTGTCGTGTGGACTGCACCATGTCGGCGGCATAACTCTAGCGGACAACCAAGATCGTTTTGACATGCTTGTCGCCGAACGTGCCAAACACCGTTATATGGGGCTTAAAACAGAAATTGTGGGTCCAGAAGAAATTGCAAAAATTGCCCCGGTAACTAATTTAGATGGAGTAATTGGTGCGCTTTATGATCCCTTGGACGGCCACCTCGATCCCTCTGGTACAACCCATGCCTACGCCAAGGCAGCACGCATGGGGGGGGCCACAATCGAGACACATTGTAAGGTTCTCCAAACTAATCAGCGTCCAGATGGAACTTGGGATATTATAAGTAACAAAGGCAGCATTCATGCCGAACATATTGTGAATGCAGCAGGTCTTTGGGCGCGTGAAGTTGGAGCAATGGCCGGAGTTTACTTCCCACTTTTGCCAATGGAGCACCAATATATTATAACTGAAGAAGTTCCAGAGATCGCATCCATAATTGACGCAGGTGGTGAACATCCTCATGTGATGGATCCAGCGGGCGAAAGCTATTTGCGGCAAGAAGGCCGCGGCTTGTGCATAGGTTTCTATGAACAACCATGTCGGCCATGGTCAGTAAACGGAACTCCTTGGGATTTCGGGCATGAGTTGTTGCCAGATGATTTTGACAAAATTGAAGAAAGTATAGCCTTTGCCTACAAGCGTTTTCCTGCGCTCGGACGTGCTGGAGTAAAATCAGTTATCCACGGTCCATTCACATTTGCACCTGATGGAAATCCACTGGTTGGGCCTGTTCCTGGTATACGGAATTACTGGTCAGCTTGCGCTGTTATGGCTGGGTTCAGCCAGGGCGGCGGCGTTGGTCTCACATTGGCACAATGGATGGTTGAGGGCGAACCTGAACGTGATGTATTCGCAATGGATTGCGCACGTTTTGGCAAATGGATCACCCCGGGATACACAGTTCCAAAAGTGATAGAGAACTATCAGCGGCGGTTCTCAGTAAGTTATCCAAACGAAGAATTGCCTGCTGCCCGTGGCGTTCGAAGAACGCCAATGTATGATAAATTTTCAGCGATGGGTGCAGTTTGGGGGGCTCAATTTGGTCTCGAAGTACCAAACTATTTTGCAAAAGACGGTGAGCCTGACTTTGAGACGCCATCATTCCGCAGATCTAACGCGTGGGAAGCCACCAAACGAGAGGTCAAAGCTGTCAGGTCAGGTGTTGGGATTAATGAGGTTCATAATTTCTCAAAGTTCTGGGTCACAGGCCCTAACGCTCGCAGTTGGCTTGACCGGATCATGGCAGGTCGGATTCCTAGACCCGGACGATTATCACTTACGCCAATGTTATCTCCAAAAGGTAAATTAGTCGGAGACTTCACTGTTTCTTGCGTCGAGGAAGGCAAATTTCAATTGACTGCGAGCTATGGCAGCCAAGAATTCCACCACCGTTGGTTTTTACAAAACATGGACAAAGGGGTTCAACTGGAAAACATATCAGACAGGCGAAACGGTTTTCAGGTCGCCGGCCCAAAAGCCGCCGAAGTTCTGCAACGTTGTACGGCAACAGATGTATCCAAAATAAAATTTCTAGATGTAATGGAAGTAAATGTTGGAGATACGGCATGTTTGCTGCAGCAGGTCAGCTATACCGGGGGCCACGGCTTCGAACTATATTGCGATCCGATGGCTCAACGTTCGTTATGGGACACTCTATGGACGGCAGGACGGCCAAACGGCATAACTCCGTTTGGGATGCGGGCTATGATGTCCTTACGTTTGGATAGGTTCTTTGGCTCTTGGATGGCAGAATTTTCACCAGACTATACCGCAGCAGAAACTGGCCTTGATCGATTTATCAGTTTTAAAAAAAATACCAACTTCATTGGGCGTGCCGCAGCCGAAGCGGAGCGTGCAACGCCCCCAGAACGCCAGCTAGTGGCCTTTGAAGTTCAAGCGTCTGACGCAGATGTTGTAGCCTATGAGCCCGTGTTTATCGATGGTGAAGTCCAAGGTTTCTGCACGTCAGGCGGTTATTCACATCATGCTGAAAAATCTATTGCTTTCGCCCTTGTACCAAGAGACAAGGCAATGGTCGATTTAGAGGTTGAGATTGAAATTTTAGGTCAACGATGCATCGCACGCCGCATCATTGAGCCTCTGATCTAGTGGATCTAGCGTGGTGATATGAACACTGACAGTCAAATAAAGCCCCTGATTTTAATTTGCGCCGCAGGGCAATCCAGACGCATGATGCCCCGCGACAAACTCATGTTACCAGTTAATGGACAGCCCATGTTGCGGCATTTAGGACTTGAAATTGCAGAATTAAATTATCCGACAGTCGCCGCCCTGCCCCCGCGCCCCCATCCTCGGTGGGATGCCCTGGACGGATTAGACATTTTATGTTGTTCATTTAGGGAAAGCGTCGAGGGGCTTTCTGGGACATTGCGCGCAGCAGTCGCAACTATCCCACAAGAAATCACCCATCTTTGTGTCGTATTGGCAGATCTGCCACATCTCCAAGCGTGCGATTTCATAGATGTATTCAAAGCTGTAAGGGCCAACCCATCGGCCACAATCTGGCGACCAATTACAGCCTCTGGCCAACCTGCACACCCAACGGTATTTCACCGTCGGAGCTTCCAGGCGTTTGCAACTATAAAGGGTGACGAAGGCGCAAAGAACATCATATCAGCATTCCAAAAAGATATGATTTCAGTTTCATGTGATCCAGTGTCAGGAGTGCATGACATTGATACTCCGGAAGAGTATTTGGAGTTTTTAAAGCAACAAGAAAGCTTCGTTCCATGATAGGCTCAAAGTGTTTACTAATCCCTTTTTACATACCTTTTGATGAAAAATAGCTTATTTTATGCAAATGCGGTATCAGCTTTATCAAAACTTTCAAAATCCACATAAGTTTTGGAGCTAGTCGGTTTAATTGCGTTATAAATTACTCAACAATTTCCAAAATAAAATTGGCAAGGTTCTTATTATTATAAACCTTAATCAGATTTAAAAGGCAAAAGACTTTGGCTATATTTCAAAAAAAACAGAAAAAACTCCTGATAATTTTAGGTTCAATAACATTATTGTTTTCGATTTTTACGGGTTTAGCGCTCATAATTGCACCCAAATATTTAGAGACAAAACAAATTGAAAGAGACGATACTACAAAGTGCAAGTCTTACAGGGCCTTAGAAGAAATTGCTGTCGCAATGTATCGTAACGATCCTGACGGAGCTGATTGGTTGTTAAAGGCAAAAGAAGCAGAAACCAGACGGAAGCAGCACAAATGCTCACAAATAATCTTTAAATAATTTGCATAAACTCGAGCAGCTACTGTTCTGCATCTTTTTTTGATTCAATAAATGGTATTGGTAAACTAATTAGCCTGGCCAATATAGGCTGTCGCCTCAATTTCCAGCAGCGCGTCATCTTCGACGAGACCCGCCACAACTAGCATAGACATCGCAGGAAAGTGACGGCCAAGTACTCGACGATAGACTTCGCCAACTTCTCGTTGGCGCTCCGCATATTCTTTTTTGTTAAGTACAAACCATGTCAGACGTGTTATGTCTTCAATCCGGCCATCGGCCGCCTCAACAACCTCAACAATGTTGCGCAATGCTTGTTCCATCTGGCCAATAAAATCATGGCTCTCAAAGATATGATCTACCGTCCAACCAATTTGACCGCCAACGTAAAGTGTCCCATCAGATGAAAGCATCCCGTTTGCATATCCTTTGGCTTTGGCCCATCCTTTTGGCTGTATTACTGTGTTGGTCATTTGTCACTCCGAAGATAAAGAGTTAAGCCGTTACGCATTGTATTAGACAACTTTTGAGGACGACCATCCGCGTTTACATAAACGATTGTAGCATCGGAGCTGAATCTTTTTTCAGCACGGCAATCCGCATTAATGGACAACTTAAGGCTTGAACCACCTATTTTGATAACCTCCAAATTAATGGTTAGATTGTCACCGTGTCTGCTGGGTGCATGGAAAGTCGCCGATATCTGTGCAGTCGGCACTCCCGCAGTTGGATGAAGCGTTTCAAATGGGACGCCAATTTCATAAAAGAACATCTCAACGCAGTCATTTATCATCTCAAAATAACGAGGATAAAAAACAATCCCCGCGGGATCACAATGCTTGAAAAGCACTTTTTGGTTCATCTTAAACTTCACTATGCGCCTCCAGCTTTTAACATAAAACGCTTAATTTTTCCAGTCTCAGTCTTCGGCAAGTCAGACACAAAAACAATGCTTCGTGGATATTTAAACGGCGCAATCATGGATTTCACATGATCCTGTAGTAGCTCAGCTTGCTTTAGCGTTTTATCAATGCCGTCAGATACAACAATATGCGCTTCTACAATCATTCCGCGTTCTTGGTCTGATGCGCCTATTACAGCACATTCCGCCACACTATCATGGGCCAGCAGAGCTGCCTCAACCTCAGGTCCTGCAATATTATATCCTGATGAGATAATCATGTCGTCATTACGAGCTGAAAAGTGAAAATAGCCGGAATCATCTTGAACAAAAGTGTCACCAGAGATGTTCCACCCGTTCTGCACGTATTCCTCTTGTCGCTGTCCCCCCAAATACCGACAACCCGTAGGGCCCTTTAGTGCCAGTCGCCCAGCAGTTCCCCGTGGGACCTCGATCCCGTCTGGTCCAATGATTTTGGCAAGATACCCTGTGATAGGCTTACCCGTACACGCTGGCCTGTGGTCATCAAACCTGTTTGAGATAAAGATATGCAACATCTCTGTGGCTCCTATCCCGTCAAGCATAGGCTTACCCGTTTTGGCGATCCATTCCTCATAAACGGGTGCGGGCAAAGTTTCACCTGCTGAGACCGCTGCCCGAAGCGATGACAAATCAGCGCCCTCGTCCATGGCACGCAGCATCACTCGGTAAGCTGTCGGTGCGGTAAAGCATACTGTTGCACGGTATTTTTCGATGATCTCTATCATGGAAGATGGAGTTGCCACTTCAAGCAGTGTGGCAGCAGCACCAAACCGCAGAGGGAAGATAGCGAGCCCCCCCAAACCAAAGGTAAATGCCAAAGGAGGTGAACCTACGAAAATATCCTCCGGTGAAACATCTAAAACTTCTTTCGCGTAACCATCTGCAATAATTAAAAGATCGCGATGAAAGTGCATCGTCGCTTTGGGGTCTCCTGTGGAGCCAGAGGTGAACCCAAGGAGGGCAACGTCATCATTCTTGGTTGCAAAAGCTTTAAATTTAACAGGCTTTTCAAGTGCTAATCTGTCCATCTCTGCTTCATGATTTGATGTACCATCAAACCCCATGACCCGTTTCAGCGTGAGATTGCCATTAGCACAGATATCCATCTCTTCCATTAAACGCGTATCACAGAGGGCAAATTCAATCTGAGCCTTATCAACGTATTTAATTAACTCCCCTGCACGCAGCATTGGCATGGAATTCACAACAACAGCCCCAACCTTGGTGGCCGCCAACCAACAGGCAACCATTGCCGGATTATTCGCAGAACGGATTAGCAAGCGATTACCAGGCTGGACACCCATGTCATCCACTAAAGTGTGTGCGATGCGGTTGGTCCAATCCGTTAGTTCTTTATACGTACGGCGGCGACCGTTTCCAATTAAGGCTGTATTGTCACCAAATCCTTTTTCAACCATTGCATCTGTTAGCTCTGTCCCCACGTTTAGAAAATCAGGGTAGTCAAACCCATCTAATAAAAATTCAGGCCAGCTCTCAATAGGAGGTAGGCTATCGCGGGTGAATGTATCCGTATGAGAGCTATAACTTAACATAATTTACTGCCCTATTGTTTGTCGTGCTATGATCACGCGCTGGACGTCAGACGCACCCTCATAGATCCGCAACGCACGAATTTCTCTGTATAATTTTTCAACAGTTTCGCCAGATCTAACCCCATCTCCACCGTGAAGTTGCACCGCACAGTCTATAACTTTTTGCGCCTGATCAGTCGAAAACAGCTTGGCCATAGCGGCTTCACGAGTAATACGCGGGGCTCCGCTGTCTTTGGCCCAAGCCGCGCGGTAGATAAGCAAGGCACTCGCATCGATATCGACAGCCATATCGGCAATATGGCCCTGCACCATTTGTAAATCAAACAACGGTGCACCTTGCACCTGCCGTTCTGTAACGCGTTTGATTGCCTCATCAAGCGCCCGCCTTGCAAATCCAAGAGCGGCAGCAGCTACTGTCGAGCGAAACACGTCCAAAACTGACATAGCTATCTTGAATCCAGAACCACTTTCTCCCAGCAATGCTGACACAGGCACACGACAATTACTGAACCTAAGGGTTGCAAGCGGATGCGGAGCCATAGTTTTCAACCGCTCTACTACATCAAGGCCAGGTGTGTCAGCGGGAACGATGAAAGCAGAAAGCCCACGTGCCCCCTCCGCTTCACCTGTGCGAGCGAAGACGGTATAAACATCCGCAATGCCACCATTACTGATCCATGTTTTTTCACCGTTCAAAACAAAGCTTTCCCCGTCAAGGGTAGCCGTCATAGTCGAATTTGCAACGTCAGATCCTGATTGTGGCTCAGTAAGCGCAAAGGCTGAAATTAACTTCCCAGCACGGACTTTAGGTAACCATTCGATTTTCTGAATATCTGTCCCAAACAGAGAAATTGCACCAGTCCCAAGTCCCTGCATCGCAAAAGAAAAGTCAGCCAGTCCATCGTGACGGGCAAGTATTTCGCGGATCAAGCATAATGATCGAACATCTAGTGTCGCCGTACCATCAGGATCAACCGTGGCATATTCCAGCCAACCATCACGACCCAATGCGGTCACTAAACCGCTGCATGCCAAATCAGTATCACTGTGATCAATATTTGCCAAATGCTGCCCAGCCCATGTGTCAAGAGACGTAGCAAGTAAGCGGTGGCGATCTTCAAAAAACGGCCACGATAGAAATGAACGATCCGCCATCAATTACCTCCAAATACCGGCTTTTCTTTTGCTACAAATGCATCAAATGCTCGAATAAAATCATTGCCTTGCATGCATATTGCTTGAGCTTGAGCCTCAGCCTCGATTGCTTGGTCAATTGTCATAGACCATTCTTGTGCCAACATCGTTTTAGTTATCGAATTGGCAAAAGTTGGGCCTGACACAATACGTTCGGCCAGATCAGTCGCCGTAGTCTCAAGAACTTCCTGCGCAACTAAACTGTTAAAAAATCCCCAGCGCTCACCTTCTTCCGCACTCATTGATCGCCCAAGGTATAAAAGTTCTGCTGCGCGACCCTGTCCAATAATCCGCGGAAGAATGGCGCAAGCGCCCATATCACAGCCAGCCAAACCAACGCGATTGAACAAAAAAGCTACTTTTGCTGACGGCGTGGCGATGCGCAGATCAGAGGCCATCGCTATTATCGCGCCCGCACCAACACAAATACCATCGATTGCTGCAATTATTGGTTTGCCACAGTGGATCATTGCCTTAACCAGATCACCAGTCATGCGGGTGAATTGCAAAAGTTCTTTCATAGGCATTTTTGTCAAAGGGCCAATAATTTCATGAACATCACCTCCCGAGCTGAAGTTCCCACCATTAGAACCAAAAACCACCGCGTGAACATCCTCTGCATAAACTAGATCTCGAAACCAATCACGCAACTCGGCATAGCTGTCGAAGGTCAGTGGGTTTTTTCGATCAGGTCGTTCCAGCTTGATAAAGGCAATCCCGTCAGAAACTCGGCATTGAAAATGTTTAACATCACTCCGCATCAATCTCTCCTTCTGCTTTCCCAAGTAAAGCGTGAAGGGTTGCCGCATCATCTGCATCCAACCCCTGCAGTAGCTGATCCAACCAGGCCTCATGCGTAGCCGCTAACTTAGCAAAGGAAGCCCGTCCCGCTGGCGTTAATACTGCAATCTGCGCTCGCCTGTCGCCCGGCATTGAGACGCGAAGAGCATGGCCCTCTTCCGTCAAGCGGTCAACGATGCCAGTGACGTTTCCGTTAGACACGCGCAATAGGTTAGAAAGCGTGCTCATTTTTAATCCACTGGTGTGGCGGGATAATGCGGCCATAACGTCAAAGCGCGGAAGTGTTGTGCCATATTGAATTCGCATACGGCGCCGCAACTCTGTCTCGATACGGCTACTAGTTTTAAGAAGCTTCAACCATAGACGTAAGCGAGTTTTTGACATGGGCTCAGGGGCCCTTTTTTGTACAGAGATCATAACTCACCTCCATTCAGGTTTAAAGTGTGCCCATTCACTGAACGAGCCGATTCTGAACATAACCAAAGCGCAGTGCCTGCAATCTCATCAACTTGTATGAATCGTTTTTGCGGGTTGCCGCGCTTGAGAGATTTTACTGCGTCTTCGGTACTCATTCCCGTCAGCTTAACAATATTTTTGATTGAACGGTCAAGCATAGGCGTCTCAGTGAAGCCAGGGCAAATTGCATTAACCGTGATCCCAAGCGGTGCTAACTCCAAAGATAAAGCACGGGTCAAGCCGATAACACCGTGTTTGGCAGCGCAATAGCCCGCCACATATGGATAACCCTTTAGCCCTGCAGTCGACGCAATCACGATCATTTGGCCGCGGCCTCCCACCTTCATGTCCGGCAATGCTGCTTGCCAACAATTGAATACGCCTACTATGTTAACATCCAACATATTTGAAAGGCTCTCTGTTGTCATTTTTGCAAAGGGGACAGAGTCTGCTGCGCCGGCGTTGGCAACTACAGTTGAAATTGGGCCATGTTCTTCACGCGCGGCCTCAAAGGCTATTTTTACCTCTGCAGCATCCGTTACATCACAAATCTGGTAACTCAAACCCTGGGCCTGCAAAGTGTCTCCTGTGCGCCCCAAGATTGTGACTTTGGCACCGACATTTGCGAATGCATGAGCGGTTGCTGCACCAACCCCAGTACCACCGCCGGAGATTATTACGTGAGTGTTCATACTCATGACCTCTCCAATTCTGCGTCGCGGTCTGCTAAGCGCCATGCCTGATCACGACCTGGTTCATACGGTAAAGGCCATTTTGCATGACGATCACCGATAGCGGTGCCCGCATGTAAGGTCCAATAAGGATCAGCTAAATGTGGCCGCGCAAGGCAGACCAAATCAGCACGACCAGCAATCAAAATCGAATTGGCATGATCCGCTTCATAGATATTTCCAACTGCCATTGTAGCCAGACCCGCTTCGTTACGTATACGGTCCGAAAATGGCGTCTGAAACATACGGCCGTAGATGGGCTTGGCTTGGGTTGATGTTTGTCCAGCAGAGACGTCTATAATATCTACCCCTGCATCGGCGAAGGCTTTTGCTATTAATACAGATTCTTCCGGTGTCACACCTTCATCACCTGCCCAGTCGTTGGCAGAAATCCGTACCGACATTGGTTTATGATCAGGCCAAACAGCACGCATCGCCTTAAAGACCTTCAGTGGATACCGCATTCTATTTTCAAGGCATCCACCATATTCATCTGTCCGCACGTTAGAGAGTGGTGAGATAAAAGACGAAATCAAGTAGCCATGTGCAGCATGCAGTTCGATCATATCAAAGCATGCACGCTCTGCCATTCTTGTAGCCATGATAAACTGCTCACACACTTCATCCATTTGTAAACTATTAATTTCCTGCGGAGCTACATTTTTATTTGACCACGCAATCGAAGATGCTGAAACAGTAGGCCAATTGCCTTCTATTAAAGGAGCGTCCATGACTTCCCAGCCAAGCTGTGTTGATCCTTTTCGGCCAGAGTGTCCGATTTGGCAGCAAATCTTTGCTTCGGTCTCGGCATGGATGAAAGACGTTAACCGCTTCCATTGAGCTTCATGTTCTGGGGCATAGAGGCCAGGGCATCCCGGCGTGATCCGCCCATCAGCCGAGACACAAGTCATTTCTGTATAAACGAGTCCGGCGCCGCCCTTTGCCCGTTCTGCATAGTGAACAAAGTGCCAATCAGTTGGCGCACCACCATCCGCTTTGTATTGCGCCATTGGCGACACAACAATACGATTACTTAATGTAAGGTCTCTCAACTTAAACGGCGCAAACATTGGTGTACGGACAGGGCTTTGCACTCCACCAGCTTGTACTTGAAACCACTTTTCTGCTGATTTTAACCATGCTGGATCACGTAGACGTAGGTTTTCGTGGCTAATTCTCTGGGACCGCGTAAGCAGTGAATAATTAAGCTGGATTGGATGCAGATGTAGGTACCGCTCAACATCCTCAAACCACTCAAGTGAATTCCGGGCGGCAGATTGCAGACGTAAAACCTCAAGGCGCCGTACGTCTTCGTAGACCTCAAATGCCTCTTCGCGAGTATCCTTCTCGACAAGAAGATCCGCCAAGGAAATAGCACTTTCTAATGCCATTTTAGTTCCAGATCCGATTGAAAAGTGCGCCGTCGCCGCGGCATCTCCCATCAGGACAACATTCTTATGAATCCATTTTTGACAAAGCACGCGAGGAAACTGTAACCAAGCAGATCCACGAATGTGGGTAGCATTGGTCATCAGAGAATGGCCACCAAGATAGTCCTTAAAAATATCCTCACAAATTGCGATACTTTCTTCTTGTGAGATATTGCCAAAACCGTATGCGTCAAATGTTTCCTGTTGGCATTCTATAATAAATGTCGCCGTATCATCATCAAACTGATAAGCATGCACCCAGATCCAACCTTTGTCTGTCTCCTCAAAAATAAATGTAAAGGCATCATCAAATTTTTGATGTGTACCCAGCCAAACAAATTGACACAGACGTGTGTCAATTTCTGGCTGAAAAGTATCAGAAAACTCCATTCGAGTCCTTGAGCTTAGTCCATCCGCCGCAACCACAACATCGAAGTCATCCATATAGTCAGATGCTTGACCTACTTCAGTCTCGAAACGCAAATCAACGCCCAGCTCTTTCGCACGAGCCTGCAATATTAGCAGCAATTTCTTGCGTCCAATCCCACAAAACCCATGACCTGTGGATAGCTCCTTGTGTCCATTATGTATGGTTGCTACGTCATCCCAATATGCAAAGTTGTCTCTTATTTTAGAGGCGCTAATGGTATCGTTTTTTGCAAGATTATCCAATGTTTCATCAGACAGCACGACACCCCAACCAAAAGTATCATCTGCCCGGTTTCGCTCGAAAACGATAACCTCACTATTAGGATCACGTAGCTTCATCGAAATTCCGAAGTATAGACCTGCAGGTCCCCCACCTAAACATGCAATCCGCATTTTTTTAATCTCCAAATTACACTATCTTATACAGAGTTAAGGCGCCTAACATTATACTTCAACAGTAAAGTTTTAAGCTTAAAATATATATCTTTTAATAATATGAATTTTACAAAAATTTACGAGTTAAAGCAGACCTAAAAAATGTCCAAATTAAAGTAGACCTCGATAATAGCCGCGCAAAAGGCTAGCAAGGCAGATCAACTCCCATATTTGCAAATACGAAAGATAACTGACGTCTACACTGTATCTATAGCTATTCTCAAAAAAACCAATTAAATCTGAAATATAACAGACGAACCTAAAGTCACCGAATTCACTCTCAGTAAACAGACTGTAAAGCTTCAAACAGCCTGATACGCTTTAAATCTAGCAGTACCTTAGACTATGCGTCGACCGGCGCGTTGCTAAATGATTTAAGTGTTTTGATCGCTCCATCAAGAGCTTCCCCCTGCTCGTCCTGCAGCGCGGCTTCTCGCAGACGTGCCACCCAGTTGGCTGCGTCGCTGCGGCCCTCCACGAGAGTGGCACCAAGTAGTACCTTGTCAAATTTTGATAAGCTGCGGGCATGAGTGTCAGAGTAGCCTTTGACCAACCGGCGACTGCGAAGTAACCCAACCGCCAAATCATAATCCTTCATAGCAGCACGGCGGCATATCGTAAGCCAGTGGGTGAGGTGGTTATACTCATGCCTATGGCGTAACGTTCTTCGACGATAACCACGTAATCCCCCAAGAAAATACAATATCAAAAATGATCCAAGCCTGTGAGTGCGGATACGCCGACTCCCGCTAAACCAGCGGTCCAACTGGGCCATCCACTGTGGTTTTTTCTCAAACTTTGCACCAAAATTTGCAGGTAGCATGCCAGCAATTTCCTCAGCTCTTGGATGAAAAAATTCAGTTAGTTCAACCGGGCTATTAGCCACGACCTATCCGTAGTACGGCGACTTTGCCAATATACGATCGTGCTGCATCAGGGTCAAATTATAGAGGCACAACAAACTGCAAAGCTTTTTGACAACCCTGAAACGAGCTATACACGCGAGCTTATTGATGCAATTCCATTGCCAAACCTAGATCAGCATTGGGATTAAACCTTTAAAAACATTTGATAGTTAGAAAGTATACAGGCTAGCCCTAATATAAGCACTATAGCCTATAATTTTCACGATATTTGCGGACATTGTGGTACCCAAGGCCGGACTCGAACCGGCACATCCGTTAGGACGGGGGATTTTGAATCCCCTGCGTCTACCATTCCGCCACTTGGGCACGACCGTTAATTGCTTCACAGAGCGGCGGCTGTCAACGGCAATAAACAATCAAAAGGCACTTTTTTACCGTGGCACCAAAAGTACAGGCTTGAATTTGAAAATTACCTTCTATTCTTCATAGCAAACATATGGCAGTTATATCAAAATTATTGTTTTGAGGCTAAAATGACCCGACGCATGTATAATTGGACGCTGGCAATGGCTGAACATCCGCGCGCACTTTGGGCTTTTGCTTTTATTGCCTTTATCGAAAGCTCATTCTTTCCGATTCCACCAGATATTTTGCTGATCCCACTTATCCTCGCAACGCCATCACGTGCTTTTTCAATAGCATTCATTGCGGTTACAGCATCCGTCGCAGGCGGTATTTTTGGCTATTTTATCGGGGCATTTGCGTTTGAGGCCATCGGCCAACCCATTCTATCTGCATTGGGCAAAATCGATAGTGTGGCTAAGTTCAATGAGACATTTAACAATTACGGCCTGTGGGCAGTCATAGTTGCCGGCGTTACACCATTCCCATTCAAAGTTATTACGATAATGTCCGGCTGGTCCGGTTTTTCCTTTAGCATATTTGTTATTAGTACAATCGTGGCTAGGTCAATACGGTTTTTCGCGGTTGCAACCCTATTATATTTCTTTGGGGCCCCAATCCGGGAATTCATTGAACAAAGACTAGGGCTGTTGTTTACACTGATCATAGTTTTGCTACTGGGTGGCATTTTTGCCATCAATTTCGTGTAGGATAGGATTTAAAAATGCTCTCTTCAAAAACAGTGAGAACAGCACAAGCTGCCGCTATTGGATCGGTGATACTTTTGGCGGGTGCATATGTTTTTCAAGCTTTAGGTTATGCTCCATGTCAGATGTGCCTCTGGCAACGATACCCGCATATGGTTGCAATTTTAGCAGGCTTATTTCTTATAGTGTTACCGCACCGTTTAGTTGTTATACTCGGAGCATTAAGTGCGTTTGGGACAGCAATCATCGGTGGATTTCACTCTGGCGTTGAGCAGAAATGGTGGAACGGGCCATCTTCCTGCACTGGCAATGGAAGCGTCTTAAATGGACTTTCTGGTCAAGATTTATTAGCTACTGATGTAATCGATAAACTTGT
>CESJ01036333.1_pt1 | contig 14085 bp, 13 predicted proteins | sample 356311 | NCBI WGS metagenome assembly CESJ01 (sample SAMEA2621487, study PRJEB7988) | marine metagenome | biome: marine biome (ENVO:00000447); feature: surface water layer (ENVO:00002042); material: "saline water (ENVO:00002010), including plankton (ENVO:xxxxxxxx)" | depth 5 m
TCCTTTTCAACATACTGATTATATTTTTTCAGTGGTTGGAGAAGAATGGGGGGTTTTTGGGGCAAGTTTAGTGATTTGCCTGTTTACATTTTTAATGTTAAGAATATCGAAAAGAGCCGAATTACAAAGAAATTTATTTAGTAAAATATTCTCTTATTCAACTGCTACCATAATTTTCAGTCATTTTTTTATAAATATTGGAATGGTTTTAGGACTAGTTCCAACAATTGGTATTCCGTTACCTTTTTTTAGCTATGGAGGATCTAATCTAATTGGTTTTGTTTTATTAATTTCAATTTATATAAGGCTAGATTCCCAAAGAACTAGCAGATGGTAAATTATTTATTCTTATTAATTAAATCAGGTAAATTATTACCTAAAAACATAAAACTAGTTACTAAAAGCATTATTGAAATTCCTGGAATAAAAGCTAAGTACCCTTTTCCTAAAATAATAAACTGATAATTATCTTTTATCATAGACCCCCAGCTTGGAATAGGTGGTTGGGTTCCAATTCCTAAAAAACTTAGACCACTTTCAATAAGAATTGCAGATGCAAAATTGGCAGCACAAATTATCAATATTGGTCCTAAAATATTAGGCAATATATGTTTTGTAAATATTCGAAAATCAGAAAAACCTAAAACTTTAGTAGCCACTATATAATCTTTGTTTTTTTCTGAGATTACTTGTCCCCTAACAACTCTCGCTACATCCACCCACATTGTTAATCCAACAGCAATGTAAACTTGCCAAAATCCTTTTCCGAGTGCTATAGAAATAGCTATTACAAGTAATAAAGTTGGTATAGACCAAAAAATATTAATGATTGCCATTACAACTTTATCTGTAAATCCCCCATAATATCCACCTATCATCCCAATTGATAAGCCAATTATTAAAGAGATTAAAACAGCGATAAACCCTATCGACAAGGAAACTCTAGTGCCAAGAACTATTCTTCCAAAGACATCTCTTCCAAAACTGTCTGTCCCGAAAAGAAATTTTCTTTCTTTAATATAATTTTTTTCAATTTCAGCACTTGAAATTTGATTTGGAAAGACATCATATTTTAATTTAACAAGTTCTTCATTGTGATTTTTGTAACTAATTCCATAATCATCAAAAAAATAATTTTTAATTAAAATTTCTTCATTTGGAAACTTCTTTCCAAATATTTTAGTGCTTATGTAGGATTCGTTCTTATTTAGAGAATTTGGTATTTCTAATACAGTTGCTTTATATCCAGGTGACTTTGAATGAATTTGTAAGTGCATTTGATTAGAATATTGAGAGTCATCTGGAATTATAAAGTATGAAAAAATTGAAATTAATAAACAAAAGAGAATAAAAACAAAAGAAAGTAAGACTCCAAAGTGTTTAACAAAAAACATTTCCTTTGTAAATGACATTAGTCTTTGTTAGCGATAATAGACTTTTTATTAATCACTTTTAGTTTTAAATTATCAAGAACTTTTAAACCTTCGTTTAGTTGAAAATCTGATTGCAATCTTTGTTCCCATCTTTTTCGTGTTTCTAAAATTTCTTTAGAATTTTCAATTAATTCTTCATCATTTGCAATAAACTGAAATTCAAGATCATTTTTGTAATTTTTTATATTTTCAAATTTCAATAAATAATTTTTATCATCACTTTGCGCTTTCTTATAATCTAGATAATTTAAAGTTAAAGATTTAGGGTTTTGTCTAGAAGCAAGCCATTTAGCATTTTCTTTTATTAGTGTGGCAAACTTACTTTTTTCGATTTGATTATTACCAATCTGGATAACTTCCTCTAAATTAAAATATCCATTCCACTTTTTATAATTTGCAGAATCAATTTGATCCCATTTTAAAGGATTTTTTTCATCGTTTTCACCTATTGGAATAAAAGAAAGTCTATTTGGAATAGTAACATCACTTTTAACTCCTTCAACCTGAACGGATCCCCCATTAATTCTATAAAACTTATCAGTAGTTATCTTTAATGCCCCTAAATCAAATTTACTATTGGATAAAAATCTATTTAGATCTATTACATTTTGAACTGTTCCTTTACCAAAACTTTGAGTACTTCCAACTATTACAGCTCTATTATAATCTTGTAAAGCGGCAGCTAAGATTTCAGATGCTGATGCAGACATTTGATTTACTAAAACTACCATTGGACCTTCCCAAAAAATAGAGGGATCTTTGTCGTACATTACTTTTTTTCTATCTCCAAAAGATTTTACTTGGACAACAGGACCTTCCTTTATAAAAAGACCCGTCATATCAACAACTGTTTGTAAGGATCCCCCTCCATTATTTCTTAAATCTAAAACTAACCCATCAATACCTTCTTTTTTTAATTTTAAGATTTCATTTTTAACATCTGTAGCACAATTTCTTTTTTGATAGTTTTCAAAATCAACATAAAATTTGGGTAAACTAATCAGTCCGTAGGTTTTATTTCCTTTCTTTATCAATGTAGATTTTGCATAAGTCTCCTCTAATTTAATTTCGTCTCGTATTACTGGAATCACTTTTATTTCTCCATCAATATTTTTTCTAACAGTTAATCTTACCTCAGAATCTTTTGGCCCTTTAATAAGTTTAATTGCATCTTCTAATCTCATTCCAATTACATCAACAGGTTCTTGATTTTTTTCACCAACTTTAATGATTTCATCTCCAATTTCAATTTTTTTATCTTTCCAAAGAGGACCTCCCAGAATAATATCAACAATTTTAATTCCTCCTTCTTGCTTTGATAGTCTTGCACCTATCCCGTTAAACTTACCAGATATTGTCATGTCGAACCTTTCTTTGTCCTCTGGTTTAAAATAATATGTGTGAGGATCTAATTGAATGACAAATGAATTTAAATATGTAGAAAACCAATCTTTTCTTTGTAAGTCATCCATCAAATCAAAAACATTCTTCATGTTCTTATCTACTAATTCAATGGATTCTTTAATGATTTTTTCTTTTGACTTAACTATATATTCTTTATCGTTTTTTAATTTTAATTCCTGATCAGAAACCTTTATATCATAAATATCTAGAGCGGTATATTTAAATTGTTTTCTCCATCTATCTTTCCTTTCTTTTTCGTTTTTAGAGAAATAGCTATTATCAAAATCTAAATTAATTTCTTCTTTAATTGAAAAATCAAAAGAATTCAAAAGTAAAGAAGGATAAAAATCTTCTACTTCAGAAATTCTTTGAATTAGTCTATGGTATGAGAGATTAAAAAAGGATAAATCATAATCAATCAATTGATTATCTAATTTTAATTTATACTTTTTAAATTCCTTATAATCTGAAGCTAAAAAATATTTTTTTTGAGAATCAAGTAATTCAATGTAAGCCTCAAACATCTTTTCAGAAAACTGATCGTTAATTTCTACTGAGTTGTAATGATATTTTTCTAAGACATATTTAATGATTTCTATCAATAATTTATCTTTATTAGAATTGTTAAATGTTGGATTTATTAAATTCCAACTTGCAAAAACAAAGGAGATTGTAATAAAAGATATAATTAGTTTACGTTTCATAATTTAAATAAGAACTCTTAATAGTAAATTTAACAAATTAGGTCAAAAATCATGCAAAACAATTGATTTTAAAATTATTAATTCAAATAAACTTAAAATAATATATAATATTTTCTTTTCAGTACTTTTACTCAAAATTTTTAAATGTCCAAAAAACCTTTAATATTAGTAACTAATGATGATGGGATTTCAGCCCCAGGAATAAGAACACTAATATCAGTTATGAATGAAATAGGAGATGTGGTGGTGGTTGCGCCTGACAGCCCACAATCTGCTATGGGTCATGCGATAACAATAAATTCAACATTACATTGTAATGCTATTCAAATTGATAATGGACCACAGCAAGAATACTCTTGTTCTGGCACCCCGGCTGATTGTATTAAATTGGGGGTTAATGAGATTTTGGATATAAAACCCGATATATGCGTTTCTGGAATAAATCATGGATCTAATTCTTCAATAAACGTTATCTACTCAGGGACAATGAGTGCAGCATTGGAAGCTAGTATTGAAGGAATACCTGCTATAGGTTTTTCTTTATTAGATTACAGATGGAAAGCTGATTTTGAAACCATAAGAAATTACATTAAAAAAATTACATTAAAGGCCCTAAGTGAAGGAATTCCGAAAGGAAATGCTCTAAATGTTAATTTTCCTAAATTGAAAGAAAATGAAATAAAAGGAATAAAGATTTGTAGGCAAGCTAAAGCTTATTGGGTGGAAAAATTTGATAAAAGAACAAACCCACAGGGTAAAGAATATTATTGGTTAACAGGTGAGTTTATTAATGAAGATCACGAAAGTGATTCGGATGAATGGGCTTTAGATAACGGATATATTTCTATAGTTCCTGTGAAATTCGATATGACAGATCACGATAATATTAAAAAATTAACTGACTGGAAGTTTTAATATAAGTAAATGAAGTATTATATAATAGCGGGAGAAGCATCAGGAGATTTACATGGATCTAATTTGATAAAAGAGATAATTAAATTGGATCCAGAAGCTATTGTTAGAGGGTGGGGAGGTGACAAAATGAAAAGTGCTGGAGCAGAAATCATAAAGCATTTTAAAGAGTTGTCTTTTATGGGTTTTTATGAAGTATTTATAAATTTAAAAACCATCCTAAAAAATATAAAGTTCTGCAAAAAAGATATCTTAAAGTTTAGTCCCGATAAAATTATATTTATAGATTATCCTGGTTTTAACCTTAGAATTGCAAAATGGGCCAAAATGAATAATTTCAATACCAACTATTACATTGCTCCTCAAATATGGGCTTGGGATGAAAAAAGAATTAAAAATATTAAAACAAGCATTGACAACTTATACGTTATACTTCCATTTGAGAAACAATACTTTGAACAAAAACATAAATTTAAAGTTAATTTTTTAGGTCATCCACTACTTGATAGTATCAATGGATTTAAAGAATCTCAAAATATAGATTTTTTAAATAGATATAAATTAGATGTTAAAAAAGAGATTATTTCAATTTTACCTGGAAGCAGAAAACAAGAAATAAAAAAAATACTAGGGGTTATGTTAAAAGTTATTGATAATTTCCCTAATTACCAGTTCATAATAGCTGGTGCTCCAAATATAGATTTAGAATTTTATCAAAAAATAATAAATGGCAAAAGCGTTAAAGTAATTAAAGCTGAAACATATAATTTGTTGTCTAATTCCAAAGCAGCATTAGTTACAAGTGGAACTGCGACTCTAGAAACTGCAATTTTTAAAATTCCTCAAGTAGTTTGCTATAAAACTAGTTTTATAAGTTATTTTTTAGCAAAAATATTTGTTAATATAAAATATATTTCTCTTGTAAATTTAATAATGAATAAAGAAATTATTAAAGAACTTATTCAGAGTGACTGTTCAAAAAATAATATAGTAAAAGAATTAAAAAAAGTTTTAGAAATAAAAAATAGAGAAAAATTATCAATTGAATACGATCAATTAATTTCCATGTTAGGCCAGTCTGGATCTAGCAAGAGAATAGCAAAAGATATTGTTTTAAAAATATAAATTTTGAAAATAGACGGAACTGATAAAAAAATTTTAATAGAATTAACTTCTAACTCAAGAAAACCCATTCTAGAAATTTCTAGAAAAATTGGAATTTCCGGACCCGCCATTCATCAAAGGATTAGAAAGCTAAATGATTCAGGCTTAATCTCAGGACAATGTTTGAAACTTAACACCAAAGCTCTTGGCTATACAACATTAGCTTTTATTGGAATCTACTTTGACAAATCTGAGAGAAATTATCTAGCAATTGAAGAAATGAAAAAAATACCTGAAATACTTGAGTGCCACTACACAACAGGTAATTGGAGTGTTTTAATTAAGATTTTATGTAAAAATAATGAACATTTAATGACTCTTCTAAATAAACAAATTCAATCAATTAACGGAGTTTCAAGAACCGAAACTTTTATTTCTTTAGAACAACAAATTGATAGACAGATTGCTATTATTTAGATTTTTTGTTTTTAAAAATATAATATATTATTATAAGGGCTAATAAAAAAGTAATTCCATTTCCAAGAATCATAGAAATACTTCCTTTTAGTAAACCATAAATAAGCCATAAAGTAACTCCGACTATAAAAATTAAATAAGTAGTTAACGACAAGCCTTCTGAAGAATTGGTTTTGACTACTTTATAAACCTGTGGAATAAAAGCTATTGTTGTTAGTATAGCCGCTAATAAACCAATAATTTCAATGTTATTTATCATTTAACATACAATATTTATTATTTTTTTTGGAACTACAATTACTTTTTTAACACTCTTTCCTTCTAAATATTTAAAAGTTTTTTGATGATTCAAAATAAATTTCTTAATTTCTTCAACATCCATTGATATTTCTAAATTTATTTTGAATCTTAATTTTCCGTTAAAAGAAACTGGATATTCAACATTACTTTCCTTGATAAATTCGGAATTAAAAATTGGATAGCCTACGGTTGAAATAGATTCGATATTATCTAGTTTGTTCCATATTTCTTCACAAATATGCGGAGCAAAAGGAGATAACAAAACACACAGATCTCTTAATATTGATCTGTTATCACATTTCATTGAACTTAATTCATTTACACAAATCATAAAAGCACTTACAGATGTGTTGAATGAGAAATTTTCAATATCCTCATTGATTTTTTTAATTGTCTTATGAAGCGTTTTTAAAGCATTTTTCGAAGGCTTTTTGTCACTGACTAAGAATATATCATTTTTATGAAATAAATTCCAAAATTTATTTAAAAAAGAAAATGTTCCTGTTATTCCTGCTGTATTCCATGGTTTTGCTTGATCTATAGGGCCAAGAAACATTTCATACAGTCTTAAGGTGTCAGCTCCATATTTATTACAAATCTCATCTGGATTTACAACGTTATATTTTGATTTTGACATTTTCTCTACTTCTCTTTTAACAAAAAACTTTTGGTCTTCAAGTTTAAATTCAGATTTTGAAAATTGAGGTTGCCAGTTCCTCAAGTCATCAATATTTAATTCATTATTTACATTAACAAACCTAATATCTACATGTACTGCTTGAACATTCTTTCCATTAATAAGTCCGTTAGAGAGATAAATATCTGAACCATTTAATCTAAAAATATAGGCGCTATTTCCTAAAATCATTCCTTGATTAATTAATTTTTTTGCATAATCTGGTACTGGTACAAGATTATGGTCATATAAAAAATATTGCCAAAATCTGGAATATAATAAATGCCCAGTGGCATGTTCACTCCCCCCTACATATAAATCAATTTCTTTCCAATATTCTAAAGATTTTTTAGATGCAAAAAATTCATTGTTATTTGGATCCATATATCTGTTAAAATACCATGAACTTCCAGCCCATCCAGGCATAGTATTAAGTTCCATTGGAAAAACATTTTTGTTGTCAATCAACTTATTAGCAACAATAGAATTATTGTTAGTATCCCAAGCCCAACATTCAGAGTTTCCTAATGGCGGCTTTCCATCTTCAGTAGGTAAGTATTTATCGACATCTGGTAAAATTATTGGTAAATACTTATTTTCAATCATAACTGGCAGATCATTTTTATAATATACCGGAAATGGTTCCCCCCAATATCTTTGTCTACTAAATACTGCATCTCTTAATTTATAATTTATTTTATGTACTCCTTTCCCAATTTTCTCTAACTCTACAATTGCTTTTGAAAACCCTTCTTTAAAATCTAATTCATTTAAGAAATCTGAATTAATTAATTTAAAACCTTCTTTGGATTGGAAAGCCTCTTTAGAAATATCAATATTTTTAAAAATATTAGTAATTGGGAGTTTAAAAAATTTTGCGAAATTATAATCTCTTTGATCTCCGCAAGGGACTGCCATAACTGCACCAGTCCCGTATCCAGCTAAAACATAGTCTGATATCCATATAGGCAATTTTCGTTGTGTTAAAGGGTGAATAGCATAACCGCCAGTAAAAACACCACTAATTGTTTTAACATCTGAAATCCTATCCCTTTCTGTTTTTTTAGAAGATTGTAATATATAATCTTGAACTAAAGTTTTATTTCCTTTAGTGGTTATATTCTCTACAAATGGATGTTCAGGAGCCAAAGTAATAAATGTAACTCCATAAATTGTATCAGTTCGTGTAGTAAAAGCCTCTATTTTATTATCAAAATCTTGAACATCAAACTTTATCAATGAACCTTCAGATTTTCCAATCCAATTTCTCTGCATTTCTTTTAGGGGATCTGGCCAATCTATTTTATCAAGTCCACTTAATAATCTTTCTGAATATGCAGATATTCTAATACTCCACTGAGTCATTTTTTTTCTGACAACTTCGTGACCACCTCTCTCTGATAAACCATCAATAATTTCATCGTTGGCAAGAACTGTCCCCAATTTAGAACACCAATTAACATCTATTTCAGATAGATAAGCTAATCTATAAGAAAGTAAAATATTTTCTTTTTTAAAATCTGAAAAGTTAATCCATTGATTTGAAGAAAACATTTGATTAGATTCACTTTCACATATATCAATATTATTATTTCCACTTTGTTCAAAAATATCGATTAATTCATTTATCGATCTTGATTTATCTTTTTTAAAATCATACCATGAGTTATACATTTTAATAAACATCCACTGAGTCCACTTATAATATTCTTTATCTGAAGTTCTTATTTCTCTAGACCAATCAAAAGAAAAACCAAGTCTATCTAACTGTTCTCTATACCTTTTAATATTTTCGTTAGTTGTTTCCAAAGGATGCCTACCTGTTTGAATAGCATACTGCTCCGCGGGCAGTCCAAACGAATCGTATCCCTGAGGATGTAAAACATTATATCCTTTATGTCTTTTAAATCTTGAGTAAATATCACTAGCAATATAACCTAAAGGATGGCCTACATGAAGTCCTGCACCTGATGGATAGGGAAACATATCCATCACATAGTATTTAGGCAAATTACTATTATTTACTGCTTTAAAAACTTGATTTATTGACCAATATTTTTGCCACTTAGATTCAATATTTTTAAAGTCGTAAGACATAAAATTAAATATAGAGACAAAAATACATTTATTGTATGAATAGGAAAAGTTTAAATGATAGATCGTTACAATTAAAAAGGGTTTCTTATTTTTGTTAATATCAAATTAAACCTCTTTGTCAAAAAATAAAAACAGAAGACTATTTTCATCTTATTTCTTTGTAATAATTAGCATTTCTATTGTTCTTTATATAATGGGTGCTTTTTTTATAATAGCATTTAATGCTAAAAATATTTCAAATGATTTTAAAGAGAAAATTCCTATTACAATTTACTTAAGAGACAATGCCAAAAAAACAGAAATAGTTCAATTACAAAAAAAAATTAATCTAAAAAATTACACAAAATCGATTAAATATATTTCAAAAGAAAAGGGAGCTGAAATATTAATTGAAGAAATTGAAGAAAATTTTATAGAATTTTTAGGTACTAATCCTATATTAAATTCTATTGATATTTATTTAAAATCTGACTTTGTTAAATCAGATATTTTAGATAAAATTTGGATAGAATTTAGCGGAATAAATTTTGTTGATGAAGTTAGATATGATGCCCCTTTAGTCTCACTAATAAACGAAAATTTAATTAAAATTAAATTTTGGGTTTTAATTTTTGCTTCATTTTTTCTAATTGTTTCTATTTTAATAATAAATAGTTCAATAAGGCTATCTATATATTCAAACCGAATGATAATAAAAACTATGCAATTAGTTGGTGCGACTAAGAATTTTATTCGAAAGCCTTTTATTAATACTCATATTTATCTTGGTGTAATTAGTTCTTTCATAGCTATTTCTCTTTTAAGTGTATCTATCTACTATTTAGAAAACAATTTCTTTGAACTAAATCTGTTCGATGAAATTGAAATAATTTTTGGATTATTTATAAGTATACTATTTTTTAGTATTGTTATTACCTCAATATGCACTTATTTTGCAACTCAAAAATTTCTTAGATTAAAAATTGAACAACTGTATTGAATGAAAAAAAATAAAAAAAGTTCAGAAGATTTCATTTTTGAAAAGAAAAATTATCAAGTCATGATAATAGGAATAGTTTTTATAGCTATTGGATTCATTCTAATGTCGGGAGGTGGAAGTGAAGATCCGAATATTTTCAATCCTGAAATTTATAATTTCAGAAGAATAAGGTTAGCTCCTACACTTGTTTTAATTGGGTTTGGAATTCAAGTATATGCTATTTTACTCAATCCAAAAAAAAAATAAATGGATTACTTTGAGTCCATTATACTTGGTTTAGTTCAAGGGCTAACAGAATTTCTTCCTATATCTTCAAGTGGACATTTAGAAATTTCTAAAGTAATTTTAGGAAATGATCTCTCAAATCAGCAAAGTTTACTTTTTACTATTGTTTTACACACTGCAACAGCTTTTAGTACTATTTTATTTTTCAGAAAAGACATTTGGGAAGTAATTAGTGGATTATTTAATAAAAAGTACAATGAATCTCATGATTTTTCAATTTCAATAATAATTTCTATGATACCCGCTGTATTTATTGGTTTATTTTTTGAAGAAACCATAAACTCTATGTTTGATGGAAATCTTATTCTGGTTGGATCTATGCTTTATGTAACTGCTTTGTTATTGTTTCTATCTGATTTTTTAAAATTCAAACAAAATGAAATTAGTTTTAAAAATAGTTTCTTGATTGGTTTAGCTCAAGCTATCGCAATTTTACCAGGAATATCTAGAAGTGGTGCAACTATAGCATCAGCAGTTATTATGGGAATAGATAGAGAAAAAGCAGCAAGATTTTCTTTTATAATGGTGATTCCATTGATTTTTGGGAGTATGGCTAAATCATTATTGGATAATGGATTAAGTCTTGAAAACTTTGATGTCATATCATTGTCACTAGGTTTTGTTTCTGCGTTTATTTCTGGTCTATTTGCATGTAAATGGATGATATTAATAGTAAAAAAAAGCAAATTATATTACTTCTCCATTTATTGCTGTATTGTTGGTTCAATAATTATTTACTACTCATTAAAAAATGAATTTTAATAGAGAATCGTTTATTGAAGGAAAATTACTTTTAATAAATAAACCTATTGGATGGACTTCTTTTCAAGTGGTTAACAAAATAAGATGGCTAATAAAATCTTCATTTAAAATAAATAAAATTAAGGTAGGTCATGCAGGAACATTGGATCCATTAGCAAAGGGATTATTAATAATATGCACAGGAAAATTGACCAAAAAAATAGAAGAATTTCAAAATACTAAAAAAGGATACTCAGGAACCTTCTTTATCGGAGCCACTACACCATCGTTTGATTTAGAAACCCAAATTGATTCTAAATCTTCAATAAAAAATATTAATTCCAAAAATCTGAATTTAGTTTCTAAAAAATTTTTGGGAATTACTCAACAAACTCCCCCCATTTATTCGGCTATAAAAGTGAATGGTAAAAAACTCTATGATTATGCTAGAAAGGGTGCATCTGTTGAAATAAAGAAAAGAGAAATAAACATTTTTAAATTTAAACTTACTAGTTTAAATCTTCCTTTTGTAGATTTTGAAATTGAATGTAGTAAGGGTACTTATATTAGGTCAATAGCAAATGATTTTGGAAAAGAACTAAAAGTAGGGGCTTATCTACATAAACTAATTAGAACATCCATAGGAGATTTCAAATTAGAAGATGCTTTTGAAATTGAAGATTTAGAAACAATACTTCAAACAAAATCAGGATAAATATTTTATAAACTCTGAACGAGAAATCTCTTCTGCTCCAAGACTCTTAAGGTGAGCACTAGGAACTTGACAGTCAATTAATTTATATCCATTTTTAGACAACTCTTTTACTAAATGAATAAAGGCTATTTTACTTGCATTATTAGTTTTGGTGAACATACTTTCTCCACAAAAAACATTTCCCAGATCAATTCCATAAAGTCCTCCAACTAATTCAAAGTTCTCCCAAACTTCAACAGAATATGCAAATCCTTTTTCATGAAGTTTCTTGTATGCTTCCATTAAACCTTTGGTAATCCAAGTCCCATTTTGTCCAAATCTTTTGACCTTTGCACAAGCATGAACAACTTCCACGAAAGATTTATTAAAGGTGATTTCAAAAGGATTATTTTTTAAAATTTTTTTAGTTGATTTTGAAATTTTTAATTTATTTGGAAACAAAACCATCCTTGGATCTGGGCTCCACCAAAGTAAATGATCATCATTCTCAAACCATGGAAAAATTCCCATTTTATAAGCAAGTAACATTCTATTAGGATCTAAATCTCCACCGGCTGCAACAATACCTTCTCTATCTGCAGACAATGCAGATGGAAAAAAGTGTTTACTGCTTAATTGATACATTTTGATTAAAAAGGAAGATCATCCGGCTCATCTTTATTTATTTCATCAGCTGGTTGAAATGCTTCAGCTGGTGGAACAGGTGGAATACTAGAGTTTCCTTCATCTGAAGACAACTTTTCAATTCTCCAGCCTTGAATAGAATTAAAGTATTTAATTTCACCTTGAGGACTCTCCCACTCTCTTCCTCTTAAATTAATATCTATTTTTACTGACTGGCCTGCCTGAAAAGGATTAAGAAGGTCACACTTGTCTTGAATAAATTCTACCATCAAATCTTGAGGGTATTGTTCTTCTGTTGTTACAACTACTTCACGTTTTCTAAAACCATTGGTTCCATATTCTTTAGTTTCATTGATTAACTTCAATTTTCCCGAAATATCCATAATTTATAATTTTTTTAAATTTAATAAATTTTAATGCTTAGCTAAAGGAAAAAAAACTTTTATATTAGATTATATTAACAATATAGTGAATAAGTACAATTCAAGTATCAATTTAATTAGGCTAACACTTTTTATTGGCTTAATAATTAGTGTTCTTGTTATATTATTTAATACAAACAAAGTTATAGAATACACTAAAAATGAGGAAAGAAAGAAAATAGAATTATGGGCAATGGCTCAGAAAAATTTTATTGAAAATAAAAACTTAGAAGATGATTTAGGAGAATTAACATTTCTGATATTAACAAAAAATTTTGAAAATCCAATAATTCAAGTTGACTCTAAAGGAAAAATTTTATCTCATAAAAATATATTTAATGAAGAATCAATAGTAATAGATTCTATTAAATTAAAAAAGGTTCTTGAAGAAATTTCTTTAGTAAATAAGCCTATTGAAATAAAATTCAACAATAGCATTAATCAAAAACTATATTATGGAAATTCTTCAACTTTTAATAAAATTAAATTTTATCCGTTTGCTTTATTAATTGTAGCATTATTCTTTACTTTAATAGTATTTAACTATTACAAGTCTTCTGTTTCAGCAAATAATAATAGAATTTGGGCATTATTTGCCAAAGAAACGGCTCATCAAATTGGCACTCCATTATCTTCTTTAATGGGGTGGTCAACTATACTTAAAGAAGAAAAAATAGATAGTAATATTATTGTTGAAATTGAAAAAGATATTGAAAAACTAAATAAGATAACCAAAAGATTTTCTGAAATTGGTTCTGTTCCAGCACTTGAAAAAGAAGATATCAATGAAGTTTTAAAAAATTCAATAAATTATTTAAAAAAAAGAAATTCTTCTCTTATTAAGTTTGATTTTGATCTAAATAAAGAAATTATTTATTCTAAAATCAATCTAACTCTTTTTGAATGGGTTATTGAAAATTTAGTTAAAAATGCTGTTGACTCAATGAGCGGAAATGGCAATATCCTTATTAGTACTAGTCTGAAGATTAATAATGAAATTCAAATCCTAATAAAAGATGACGGAAAGGGAATAAAATCAAAAAATCATAAAAAAATATTTAATTCTGGTTATACATCAAAAAAAAAAGGATGGGGTTTAGGTCTTTCACTTTCAAAAAGAATCATTTCACAATACCATAATGGAAAAATATCTATTAAAGAGTCAGAAAAAAACTTAGGAACTTCAATAGAAATTAACCTTCCTTTTTTTAG
>CESJ01051678.1_pt1 | contig 14035 bp, 12 predicted proteins | sample 356311 | NCBI WGS metagenome assembly CESJ01 (sample SAMEA2621487, study PRJEB7988) | marine metagenome | biome: marine biome (ENVO:00000447); feature: surface water layer (ENVO:00002042); material: "saline water (ENVO:00002010), including plankton (ENVO:xxxxxxxx)" | depth 5 m
CCGTATCCCAACCATCGAAGAGTACAAAGCCGCCGTTCAGGGCATCAACCTGACCGGCTTCGTGCCACCTTCGGAAGACCTGAGTGTCGAGCCACAAGCTGTGCCGGTGAGAGTTATCGGTTAGCTTCTGGATTTTAACTGGCTCAATGAAAAGCCCCGTAGCCAATCACTGCGGGGCTTTTTTTATTGAGTGAATACCTTTCACCCGCTGGTTTTCTGTAAATAACCTTTAAGCGTTAACATGTCTGGTAGTTCTGAGCGCACCGCCTTGATATCTGCATGATAACTCTTTTTATTTATCCAACGATCCATCATTGCCATGTCTTTGCTCTAGGCTTTTTCATGCCCTTGTCATGACAGATGCAGCAAGTTTATGCGCTTTTGAGTAATGTCACAAAAAAGGGTCAGCATCTCTTTCATCGTATATTCATCACTGGCAATATCGAGGGACCGGCCTAAAGCAACCTATCCTTTGTTGCCCCGATGATCCCGATGATGCAAAGCTTTTGTCAGAGGAGCCTGACTTTGTTACTTAAAGTAAGCGTTGCTACTGTCGCTGTGGTCGGTCGCGTCCATAACGCCCTTTAACTCCGGTATTTTTTCCATCAAGGTCTTCTCAACGCCTTCTTTTAATGTCAAATCCACCGCGGCACATCCCTGGCAGCCGCCACCAAACTGCAATACCGCATGGCCATCGACAATCTTTTCCAGCGACACCTCACCGCCGTGCGCGGCGAGGCTCGGATTAATTTCGTTGTAGAGCAAATAATTGACTCGGTCTTCAACCGGACTGTCATCATTAACATTCGGCAAGCGCGAATTTGGCGCTCTAATTGTCAACTGTCCGCCAAATTTATCTTCCGCATAATCGACCTTGGCCTCATCCAGAAACGGGATACTGCGCTGCTCAAAATAGGCTTTAAACGCAGAGTATTCGACCACTAAGTCCTCTTCGTTATGCTCGCCCGGACGGCTATAAGCAATGCAGGTCTCAGCTTTTGGCGTACCCGGATCGCTGACAAACATACGAATTCCAATCCCTTCACAGTCCTGTTTTTCCAGCAGACCGGCCAAATAGCCCTGTGCCGATTCGGTGATGGTGACATTGTGCATAATTGGGCGCCTATTTGGATTGATCTAGAGTCGTATCAATGGGTACTCCGAGGAACAATTTCAACCTCTCTATAAGCATTAAAGTTTATCACATCCTTGGTATTTTATCGTAACCCGCTGGCCGCATCAGATGCTCAAGCATATATCTAAATATTTTGATACAATAGGGCCTTAATGACTGGGATACTCCGTATGACCACCCCTATAGATGTACAGAAGGACCTCCAAGCATCCGCGCATCAGCGCCTAAACGCCGCCGCACTGCGTAAAATCCTTGTCCTTGATGGCGCCATGGGCACCATGATTCAAGGCTATACGCTCGATGAGACTGATTTTCGCGGCCAGAGATTTAACGATTGGCAGTGTGATCTAAACGGCAACAACGACCTACTAAGCCTGACCCAGCCCGATATCATTAGTGCCATCCATCGCGCCTACCTAGATGCGGGATCGGATATTATCGAAACCAACACTTTTAACGCCACAGCCATCTCGCAAGCGGACTACGCAATGCAGGCCTACTCAGCAGAGATCAATTTGCGCTCGGCACAACTCGCGCGAAGCGCCTGCGATGCCGTCAGCACCAAAGAGCATCCACGTTTTGTAGCGGGCGTATTGGGCCCTACCAGTCGCACCGCATCGCTGTCTCCAGATGTCAATGATCCGGGCGCGCGCAATGTCACCTTTGACGAACTGGTCGGAGCCTATGACGAGTCGTGCACCAGCCTTATCGCCGGTGGCTGCGATCTTATAATGGTCGAAACCATTTTTGATACTCTGAACGCTAAAGCTGCGTTGTTTGCTATACGAAATGTTTATAATCGACTCGGCATCGAACTACCGATTATGATCTCTGGCACCATTACCGACGCCAGTGGACGCACGCTTTCCGGTCAAACCCCCGAGGCCTTCTGGAACTCCGTAAGACACAGTGCGCCGATCGCCGTGGGGTTGAACTGCGCGCTGGGGCCCAGTGAACTGCGCCCCCACCTGTTAGAGCTATCCAACTGCAGCGACTGTTGGGTTAGCGCCCACCCCAATGCTGGATTGCCCAATGAATTTGGCGGTTACGACTTAAATCCTGATGATATGGCTCGCACGATTGCCGAATTTGCCGCATCTGGCTTACTCAACATTGTCGGCGGATGCTGCGGCACCACACCCGAGCACATTTCAAAAATCGCTCAGGCGGTCGCCAATTTAGCACCACGAAAACCTCCAACGCTGCCCCCTGCCTGCAGGCTATCGGGTTTAGAGCCCTTTAATATCGATTCTAAGTCGCTGTTCGTCAACATTGGCGAACGTTGCAACGTCACCGGTTCTGCCGCTTTTAAACGGCTTATATTGGAAGAAAACTACGCTGCAGCGGTCGAGGTGGCGCGCAACCAAGTGCTCAATGGTGCGCAGGTCATCGATATTAATATGGATGAGGGTATGCTTGAGTCGCTGCCCGCGATGGTCACTTTTGTCAATTTATTGGCATCCGAACCCGACATTTCCAGAGTGCCGCTGATGCTCGACTCGTCAAAATGGTCGGTGATCGAGGCGGGTTTGAAGTGCGTGCAAGGTAAGCCAGTGGTCAACTCGATCAGTCTTAAAGAGGGCGAAGAAGAATTTTTAGAGCGCGCTCGACTATGCAAGCAATATGGCGCTGCCGTGGTGGTAATGGCCTTTGATGAGCTTGGGCAGGCAGATAATTTGCAGCGCCGCCAGCAAATCTGCCAGCGCAGCTATGATCTACTGATCGCTAAAGTTGGCTTTTCAGCAGAGGATATTATTTTCGATCCAAACGTGTTTGCCGTCGCCACCGGAATCGATGAGCACAACCGTTACGGCCTCGACTTTATCGAGGCTAGCGGCTGGATTAAGCGGCATCTACCGGATGCCTTGGTGTCCGGTGGCATTTCAAACGTGTCTTTTTCATTTCGCGGCAACAATCCAGTTCGCGAGGCGATTCATTCGGTATTTCTCTACCATGCGATTCGTCAGGGTCTCAGTATGGGCATTGTCAACGCCGGGCAACTGGCGGTGTACGACGATCTATCAACCGAACTGCGCGATGTGGTCGAGGACGTCGTTCTTTATCGAAACCTTCAAGCGACCGAGAAACTAGTGAATGTCGCAGAAAAATTTCGCAACGACGGCACCACCCAGACGGTGCGTCAAGACCTTAAATGGCGCTCGCGTCCAGTTCACCGACGCCTTGAGCACGCGCTGATCAAAGGCATCACTGAATTTATCGTGCAGGACACAGAGGAGGCTAGGCAGGGAGTCGAAAAACCACTTCAAGTGATCGAAGGCGCACTCATGGACGGTATGAATCGGGTCGGAGATCTATTCGGTGCCGGTAAAATGTTTTTACCGCAGGTAGTCAAATCCGCCCGCGTGATGAAACAGGCGGTGGCCTATTTACAGCCCTACATCGAGCAAGACAAGGATGCCCGCGCGCGCACTAACGGAAAAATACTGATGGCCACCGTCAAGGGCGATGTTCATGACATCGGTAAAAATATCGTCGGCGTGGTGCTGCAGTGTAACAACTATGAGGTCATAGACCTCGGGGTTATGGTACCCACAGAAAAAATTCTGCGTGAAGCTCGCGATCAGGATGTCGATATCATCGGACTCTCGGGACTGATAACTCCGTCGTTGGATGAAATGGTTCGGGTTGGCAGCGAGATGCAACGTCAGGGCTTTAACATTCCACTGCTGATTGGCGGAGCGACCACCTCAAAGGCCCATACTGCGGTCAAAATTGCCCCGCAATATGAGGACAATCAGGCAATCTACGTGGCCGACGCATCCCGAGCCGTTGGCGTCGCGGGTAAACTAATGGGTGAGGAGACTCGCAGCGAATTTATTGCTGGGATTCAAAAGGACTATGTGGCGGTACGCAAGCGCACCGCCAACCGCACTCGACGCGGCACCCTGTTCGCCTACAGCGACGCAATAGCACAAAAACCGCAAAGTAATTGGCAGGATTTCGAGGCCGATACCCCAAAACAACTCGGTAACCAAGTTCTCGTCGACTACCCGCTAAAAACCCTGCTTCCGTACATCGATTGGACCCCCTTTTTTATCACCTGGGATTTAATCGGCAAATACCCGAAAATTCTCTCCGATGATGTCATAGGGAACGCCGCAACAACGCTCTTCAAAGACGCTCAAACTATGCTCCATAAAATTGTCGAAGAACGATTACTCGAGGCCCGAGCGGTGTTCGGGCTATGGCCTGCAAACACTGTCAATGCTGACGATATTGAAATTTATAGCGAGACTGGCGCCAATCAACCGACGGCTGTACTGCATCACATCAGGCAGCAAATTCAAAAACCCGGTGCCAGCGAAGAACTGCGCTCATTAGCCGATTATGTAGCGCCCAAAGATAGTGGTCGCGACGATTATATAGGCGGTTTTGCGGTGACTGTTGGTATTGGTGCCGAGCACCTTGCCGCCGGCTATGAGCGCGACCTAGACGACTACAGCGCGATCATGGTCAAGGCGCTTGCCGACCGCTTGGCAGAGGCCTTTGCCGAGCATTTGCACCAACGCGTGCGTCGCGAATACTGGGGCTATGCTGACAATGAAAACCTCAACAATGATGCACTCATCGGTGAAAAATACCGCGGCATTCGTCCAGCACCCGGATACCCCGCGTGTCCCGACCACAGCGAAAAAGCCACGCTCTTTAAACTATTGAACGCCGAATCGGCAACCGGCATCGTGCTGACCGAGAGCTTTGCCATGTCGCCCGCAGCATCGGTCAGCGGGTGGTACCACGCGCATCCCGACGCAAAGTACTTTAACACTGGGAAAATCAGCCACGATCAAGTAGAGTCTTTGGCCGAGCGCAAAGGCATCAGTATCGAGCAAATGACGCGCTGGTTGACGCCAGTGCTTAACGACTGAGAAATTGGTATGGATATCGACAGAGACGAGAACAAAGAGCAGGGCAACACATGAGTCAAGATGATCAAAGCTTAGATACCGATTCACCATCCAAGCACGGCCTCGGCAGCGTGGTAAAGAGCGTGCTCTGGGCGGCGCTTGGGGTCAATTCAAACAAAAACCGCGAACACGATTTTGAACAGGGCAACCCACTGGCGTTTATTATAGGCGGCGTGGTTTTCACGTTTCTGTTTATTTGCACCATAGCACTAGTCGTCGGTTTCGTGCTTCGCGACACTGGTGCCTAAGCAGCACTAAGCGCAGAGTACCAAAAACGCTCGATAGAAAGTTGTAGCCAAAATCCAAAGCTAGACGATGCAGATAGCCGAGTATTTGAAGTCAAGCTAGCTAACCGTTGTATTTTAGACTTGGCACCCGCGTGCGATCTGCTGCCAACCGCCGGTATTGCAAAACCCATCATAACGCTTGCAAGAATGGCTGGGCGCATCACGCGCAGTGGCATAGACTACGCAGACACAAACGCCCTTGCCTCTTAACAGCCGTATAGGAAGCCTAAAGAGCACCAATCTTGGTACCTTTTTCAGCGTCTGAACACCCTTGTGATGACTCAATGTCCTCGTACGCAGGCGACCTAATCAGCCGGTTTGAGTGTCAGTGGATAAACGCCATTAAGCACTCACAAGATCGCCGGCATCGATCAGGTCAAGACTTGCAGAACCATCGTAAACGGCCTGCAATAAGCCTTGATTGCGGGATAAAATCTGACTGCCAAAGAAACTAGCTGTGGCGATTTTTTGGCTGTAAAAGCGATCGGTAGCACCCTCATCAATACGCCTCTGGGCTGCGGCAGCCAGCACCACCAGCAACCAAAAACACAGCGCATTACCAAACAACATCAGATAACTATAGGCTACTGCAGGGGCATCATCGGGATTCGCTAACACCTGAGCCATGGCCGCACGGCAATCCGTGACGCTGCGCTCTAGAGCAGTGCGCAACCGCACAATGGCGGGACTTTTAGACGTTAAAGTAACGATGGTGCTGTCCATTTCCAAAAGCAGCAATGACAGCCCTTCACCGCCATCGCGAAGGCATTTTCGACCAATAAAGTCCAGTGATTGAATGCCGTTAGTGCCTTCGTATATGGGGAATATTCGCGCGTCGCGCATATGTTGAGCAGCGCCGGTTTCCTCGACAAAGCCCATACCGCCGTGCACTTGCACGCCGAGAGATGCGACTTCCATCGACACCTCAGAACACCACCCCTTGACCAGCGGCGTCAGCATTTCGACCCACAGTGCACCGCGCTCGCGCTGTTGAGCGTCACTGTGGTGATGGCTGCGATCCTCGGCGCCTACCGCATAGAACGACAACGCCCTTCCCCCCTCCGTGAGGGCGCGCATTTGCATAAGCATGCGTTTTACGTCTGGGTGATGGATGATTGGCGCACCTTGGGGCATGCCCGCCACTCGACCCTGAACTCGGTCGGCGGCAAAGGCCGCTGCCTGCTGATAAGCGCGCTCACCCAACCCAATGCCCTGATGGCCAACAGCCAATCGAGCGTTATTCATCATCGAAAACATACACATCAAACCACGGTTTTCTGGACCGACTAGGTAACCGATGGCACCACCATTGTCGCCAAACGCCATGGTGCACGTAGGGCTGGCGTGGATACCTAATTTATGTTCTATCCCAACAGCCCGAACATCGTTGGCACGACCGATGCTGCCATCCGTATTGGGCAAATACTTGGGCACCAAAAACAACGAAATACCGTTGTTGCCCTCCGGCGCACCGGAAATCCGCGCCAACACCAAGTGAATCACATTTTTGGCGAGCTCATGGTCTCCCCAGGTGATATAAATTTTTTGTCCACTAATGAGAAAGTGATCGCCATCTGGTGTCGCCTTGGTCTGCACTGCCGACAGATCTGTGCCCGCCTGGGGTTCGGTAAGATTCATGGTGCCCGACCAAACACCGGTAATAATATTTTCCAGATAGGTATTTTTTTGCTCGTCGGAACCATACAAATTCAAGGCATGAATCACTCCGCGGGATAACATCGGCAGCAGGCTCAAGGCACTGTTGGATGATTGCAGCATCTCTTGGCTGGCCACATCAATAACGCCTGGCAGCCCTGCTCCACCGTACTCTGTGCTGCCGTTCAAGCAACACCAACCGCCGTCGATCATCTGTTGATAAACACCATCAAAAGCCGCCGCAGTTTGCACCACGCCATCGATTAATTGGGTACCCTGAGAGTCGGCGAGATAATTCGTGGGCGCGACCACGTCCTCAAAAAATTTTGCCGCCTCGGGCAAAATCGCATCAATCACGTCGCGGCTGGCATCTTCGAAACCCGGCATTTTGCAGTGTTCTTCATATCCCACGATCTCGTCGAGGATAAACGCAAATTCCTTTTGTGGAACTTTATAAACTGTCATTTAGTAATCTCCAAAGATACACCCGATCAAAGTGAAAGCGGCGCTCATGTTACCGAGGCAAAGAGTGTCGATAATTTAGTGGCCGCTGTAAACCGCTGAATGTGACTGGTGGGTTCGAGCCTCTGCGCCCTCTCTCATTATGCGTCAATCAACTGTAAATCGATCCTCGATCTCAGTGGCATTTTGCCTCGGACGTGGCGTAGCAAGCGTGCTGGCATAAACCCAATACAAAAAAACAAACTGCAGAACGAGACGTGCGTAGAGCGCAGCGAGATCCAGCTCAGGAAAAAGTTCTGGGTGCATGGCCATGTGCACATTGGCCGGATACACCGCCACCAAAAGCACCATAAGTCCAACGCCCGCAAAGCGTCGTGAGGCGTCAATAAGCAAGGCCATCCCGCCGAGAATCTCAAAGAGACCACTCAAATAGACCAGTTCGAGGTGGGCCGGCAGATAAGGCGGCATAATACCGACGTAAAAATTCGGTCGTATGAAATGGTCACAACCAATGGCGATAAAAAATACCGCCAGACCGAGCAATGATAGTACCCTCAGGGGTGTTTTCGGTAGTTGTAGAAATTGCATCATCAAAGCCATTTACAACCGCTGTTGTTCAGCGTACCCGCTGACTGCTACCCGACCGGTGATGGTCAAAATATGGCCACACTGCCATGCGCCTCGCGCAGTTCATCGGCGATACGCCGTTGTTCATAGACGATGTCATAATTCGCGCAGCGCCGGTCGTCCCAGGCCTGATAGCGCTCAATTTCTGGGTTTCCGACATTGATCAGAGATTCCCACGCAATGATGCATTTCTCTAACTCGCTAGCAACGTCGGTATTCGCGATCTTGAGTAACAATGAGTCCATGTCATCGCGCTCCGACTCGAGCCCTAGATCTCGATCTTTGTCCAGTCGTAAGAAATATCGCTGGTTCTGGGTATACTGCAACCAGTTACTCGATAAGCGCGTCGCTGGGTTCGAGGATCGAGCAAAGTCTCCCCAGACAGACATCATGGTTGCCTCCATCTGATCGCGCGCGATGCTCGGTGGATAAATGTAATCGCTGATTGGACCGTACTTGTAATCACCCGTCAAAAAACTAATTTCGATACCGTGGGAGGCTCCCATAAACGCCGGAAAGTCGGCAAACCACGACGATTGTTGATCGTCCCAATCAAAGCGATAAGCATACAGACTGTCGTATCCCGCCTTATGCAGAGCATCGAGCGCGTCATCGACACCCCGTAACTTCCAAGCGTGAGAACGAGTCTCGACCCAAAATTGATAAAGTTCGGGGTTTTTAACCCGTACTACTGCCGGTAACAGTCGCGTAAATGGATAGGATACCGACATAAAATAACGGTGCAATCCCAGCCAAAGCGTTAATTCATCTCGAGTACTGCCGGCTATCACCGGGACGCGCTTGGCATAGGTGGAATCGCCCAATGCCGCCCTCAATCCCTCGACAGGGATTACTACACCATCCGCGGTGGTCAGCGGCATGTAGTCATTTTCGGCGTTGTCGATGTAGACTTGGAAAAATTCTCGGGCGTCGGTAGAGATGAGTTTGTCCCGCAACACTGGCAGCGACCAATCTTCCTGACGAAGGACGTCTGAGCGCTCGCCACTGGTCAAAAGCAGAGCATCGACCATCTGCCATGAACCTCGTCGCACCATAGGATCGACACCATCTCGATTGATCGCACTGTCAACAGTGGCGCTTGTCAGGTAGCCAGACTGAGCTATGGCGCGGTGGTACAGACCGCTGCTCAAAGGGGAAGCCAGCAAGGCGAGGACGTTGTGCCCCCCCGCGGATTCACCAAAAATTGTTACGTTTTGTGGATCGCCACCAAAACTGGCGATATTTTTTTGTACCCACTTTAAGGCCTCAATGATATCCAGGGTGCCATAATTAGATGCCGTGTCTATGCCTTCTTGCAGCCCCTGAATGGCGGGATGGGTAAACCAACCGAGCGGCCCGAGGCGATAATTAATGGTCACTACCACGACATCTTCGGACGCCACTAGGCGTGAAAAGTCATAGTAATCTTTGACCCCAGAGACATTGGCACCGCCATGAATCCAAAACATCACAGGATTGCGTTTTGACGTCGCCCTGCTGGGGGCTCGGACGTCAAGATACAGGCAGTCTTCGCTACCTACCATTCCACGGCCGGGGACACCGCCGTAATCGCTGGCCTCCTGCACGCAGGCAGTCGTGTCTGGTGCAACAATCAAATCATCTGTCGCAGCCAATGGCCTCGGTGCCCGCCAACGAAGCTCTGCCACCGGTGGTTGAGCGTAGGGGATATCGAGCCACTCGACTATTTGCGACTCGTCGATATCCATCGATCGCCCTTGGGCGATGCCGCTCGACGTCAAAACTTGCTGCGCGGCATCAAAGCGATGCGGTACCTCGAGATAACTACAGGCCGATAGTGTGCCAACAGCCACTAAAATAGTGAACCACAGGATCGGTGTTTGAACGCGATTGAGCTGATGCATCGCTTTGATTCCTCTGTAACACTGCACATGATCTAAGTAAAAGACACGATACCTACGGACTGATCAGGCAACAAGACCGCCATCGAGCACAATACACTGTAGATAATTTAATTTGCCATCCGTATCGATAATCATTATCATTGCTATTATCAAAAAAAAGGGAGTGATCTTACACCATGCTACCACCTCATAAAGACCACAAAGGCCACCAAGACAAGCCCAAAGCTCTCGCTATATCACCCTATTGCGAACTCTGGAAGTGTGAGGACTGTGACATGGTGCATTTTATTCTCGGCGACATTTCGCTGCGCTTGAGTTGGTCGCATATTGTCGGTATTGCCAATACTCTGAACCTAGCTGTCTACGAAAGCGACACGACCTCGTTGCATAGCCCGACCAAAACGCTTTCAAAACGAATGATCAATTAATCGCTAAACCAGGGCTCTAATCTACACGGCAGCGCAATCAAAAGAACAAGGCCGCAACATGAAGGCCGTATCACAAAAAGACGCATAGATTTTTAATAAAAAATCAGATTATTATCCATTTAAATCGAAAAAATCAGTCCGACCCGATTAGTCTAAGCCAATTGAAATAATCTAAATAAATCAATGTATTCCAACTGGCCGGGGGCCTCATAAATTATTTTTGAGTAACAAGCACTGCCAGTGCGAGCATCAAACCGACCGATGCAATCAAAAGGGGCCGAAGGGCCTTGACGCTTTGCAGTAATGTCTCCAGCAATTGCGACTGTTGCGCAAACAGCTCTGTTATCTTCGGCGGGTCATCTTTGGGTTCCAGCGTAAACCGGAACATATCACTGCACTGGGTCTCGCTGATCTGCGGAAAGTCGTAACCCTCATCGGCAGCCACAGGACTCGCCGACGGCAGCAGGTTGTCAAAGTGATCGCTTAGGGGTCGCCATGGCATTACCGACACGCTGGTGGTCAGCGAGTGATAACGTCCCGAATTAATGTCCTCGGTCAGGCTTTGCATCAACTGGCGATCAACCAGCACCCTTACCATCACGTAAAATTTGCCCTGCCAACCTGTCTTGACGCTGGCTGTAGCGTTTAATTCCTGGTCTTGAGCGTGACATATTTCCAAACTCACGGCGATATCATCGGGCAAGCCACATTTCAGCGTTCCATCCCATTCTCCAACGCCGTCGCCGTGCGCTTGAAACTCGTAGGATTGATCCGGAATATTGATATCAAATTTAGAAATTGAACCTAAATATTCACGCTGACGAGCAAAGTCCAATTGGTGGGCCATCGCAACGTAGGTCTTAGACCGGTCCTGATTTTGCCAATCCAAAAGATCTGTTTTAATCCTCAGTTGCTTGCCAAGAGCCTGAGGATTCCCCAGCTTGGCCCGCGAATAAAACTGTTCACTATCATCATCGCCGAGGCGCAAAAACTCCCAACTCTCAAAGATGCTCGCGTCGGGCTTAACTTCAAACCGATCAAGTGGTAATTGATTGATCGAGTCGATAAATTTATACACAATTGTCATTTTATGAATATACCTTATATGAACTACAAATAAGAGTACTAATGCACTCATATTTGACTGCATTTTTAAAAAAACCCCGAATAGAAATGTAACTTACTCTTTATAAGGGATAACGACACAACACTGAATTGGCAGACAACTTCGAACCACAGTTTCTAGTTTTTTTTGAAGAAGTAAGTAGCTCCAACTCAGTGGGTCGAGCGACAAATACTCAACAGCGTTGCCTTGGTACTTCGCCAAATACCCAGTTGTATCCGCCTTCTGACGAGCCCGTCATTCTGCCCAAGTGTCCAAAAAACTACCTATCAAGCCTTTTTTACTGGACTTATACATCACTAAAAACCAAAATCATGTACTGGGAGCAAAAACGTGCTCATAAGATACAACAGCTCACTGGGGATATGTTTATGCGACTCCTTCTCTCCTTGTTACTCGTCGTCTCAAGCCATGTATTTGCAGACATGGCGGGACATTATTCCAGCCTGCGCCCCATGCTCGCGCACAACTTTGGCACAGACAATCGCTATACGGGGCGATTTGAGGCGCAGACCGTTGAGGGTATCTGGGAACAAGGGGCGAAGGTTTGCGAGCCGTTTAACGAAGCGAGTGTCAAAATATACGCCGGCAGTGGCCAGTGTTGCCTAGCCGTCAAGCAACTCGGCGATCGCTATATATTTTCTAAGATTTTATTTAGCGGCGACTACAAAACCAAGCTCTATGGACTATGCAGTCACGCAGTCTTAAAACGGCGAGTAGATTAGCGAGGACTGTCGTTAATCTAGCGCCTGAGAACCTCGCCAAAATCCTTACAAAAATCTGACGAAAAAAGCACTCTTAAACCGCGTAAATCGCACTCCAAACGACGGTTGCTCATCCGGCATAAGCATTTTACTGTCTCTTGACAACGTCTCTTCGCCACGAGCACTATCCGCCAGAGTAACGAAGTGCAATCACGAGATGACCCAAAAAGCGATGATCGGCTATATGCGTTCTAATTGCTGGCACTGATAGCGCCGATTGCGATCTTGCTGAGCTCCCTTGTAGCGATCCTTACTAGCCACCAGCGTAATCCGATTGACAATCATCGTCGCGTCGGGGCAACTCAGTTTGCTCTTACACTGATCTCTGGGTACTGCACGAATCTGGTATTGGTGCTCATTAACAATTAAATCACCAAAAGTACCGCCATTCCAGGTCATGGTATTGTTCGCGGTATTCACTGTAATAACTGTCTGCAAGAGGCTCGCGGTAGGTTGATCAATGCGCGCACACGACAGATGCACGAGACTTCCTTCGTCTGGAGATTCCATTGTTGCCAGTGTAGTGACCAGTGCCACGCCAAATAAAACCGCCAACACCGCCAAATATCTCTTTTTAAACATAATGTTGCGAATTCCCCCTAGAATAAATTAGCCCATGCAAATCAACTAACATTAACCACTCCCGTCAGTATCACCCCTAGGCGTACCGAATCGCCCTTGGTTAAAAGCACGTGCTTTAAAGCCAAATGTTGAGAGTTCGATGTTGAGAGTCCGAAATAAAAAGATAGCAGTAGACCCAGCGCTGTTCTATGAACAGCCTTCATATAATACTGTATATCGTCATATAGCTATAAAGAATTAGCTATAAATGCCTGTTATTTCGATTATTTATTTAATTAAAGAGGCTATTAAGACAAGTGACGGGCTCAATCGAGGCGGCGGCGTCTAGGGAATAACGGTAAACAAGGTACTTCAGAGTCAACCCACGCCGTTGCGACATCATCCCACCCGCATATGGCTCTGTGGTTAACCAAGCAAAAAACGCGCAAAGAAATCAGTATTTTAGCGACTATGCAGACAGTTTCTTCGAGATTACGGCCTAGAAACGCATGTTTAGATCGCGCTCAATACAATCTTTAAGAAGCGCCAGAACATCCATTCTCGACTTTGTTTTGGTACCGTAAAAAGCACCCATGTTGAGCTTTGAAAACGAATCTACGGTCTTCGCAATTTCGGCGTCGATCGTTTCTGGTGCTGCCACCGCGTCATAAAACCCAGCGAGCATCGCATTCTCGGGGTTAAACAATTCAGCATTGATCACACAGCGATTGAAATAACTTGCCGGCAACCGGTAGCGGGCCAACTCTATGCCAAAATGGTGCATCGTCATACCGATCAGCGTCTCGTTTAGGCCGGTTCGAAAACTGCCACTGAGGCCAATTCGATAATCGCAAGTCAGCATTAAAAAAGCGCCCATAGCAATACAATGCCCGGTCGATACGCCGATGACAGGCGTTGGGAAACACAAAATCCTGTGCGCCATCTCCGAACCTTTAGTAGTCAATTTCAGTGCGTTCTGCGGTCCTTTTGACATCTCACTGAGATCGAAACCGGCTGAAAATTTTCCTTCTCGACCTCGCAACACCACGATTGCGCGGCTCTCTTGTGCGCGGTCAAACGCGCGTTCTAGCGCGTCTAGCATCGCGTGCGACAGCACATTCACCTTGCCGTCATCTAAAGTGATCGTCGCGACATTGTCCTGCTGTTGGTAACTGACAATCTC
>CESJ01030684.1_pt1 | contig 14011 bp, 24 predicted proteins | sample 356311 | NCBI WGS metagenome assembly CESJ01 (sample SAMEA2621487, study PRJEB7988) | marine metagenome | biome: marine biome (ENVO:00000447); feature: surface water layer (ENVO:00002042); material: "saline water (ENVO:00002010), including plankton (ENVO:xxxxxxxx)" | depth 5 m
CTTGCATAGCAAAGGCAGGTAAAATTGCAACTAAACCAAGAAATAGAGATCCAGGAAAAGTAATTCTTGACATTACATTGTCAAGGTAATCTGCTGTGGATCTTCCAGGTTTAATTCCAGGAATGAAACCACCATTTTTCTTCATATCGTCTGCCATCTGATTAGGGTTTACTGTCATTGCAGTATAAAAATATGTGAATGCAACAATCATTAAAAAGAATAATACATTATACCAAAAACCTTGAAAATCAGTAAGAATAGCAGCAATGCCTTGAAGTGATTCGTTTTCAGAGAATCCTACAAGTGTAATTGGAACAAACATAATTGCTTGAGCGAAAATAATTGGCATCACACCTGCTGCATTAACTTTAAGAGGAATAAATTGTCTAACTCCACCATATTGTTTATTTCCTACCACTCTTTTTGCATATTGCACGGGTATTCTTCTTGTACCTTGAACAAGTAATATTGTAACTAAGATGACAAATAATAATAAAACCATTTCTATTAAAAACACAACTAAACCACCACCAGTACTTCCAAGAGCAGATACAAACTCTTGCATTAAAGATTGTGGGAAACTGGCTATAATTCCAATCATAATTAATAAAGAGATTCCATTGCCAATTCCTCTATCTGTAATTTTTTCACCTAACCACATTACAAACATAGTACCAGTAACTAGTATAATTATAGAAGATACCCAAAAACCACCAGCAGGCAATAAAAATGCTGTTTCAGGTAATGTTGCTTGAAGATTAGCGATATATCCTGGAGCTTGACCACCAGTAATTAAAATCGTAAGATATCTAGTAATATTATTAATTTTTCTTCTACCACTCTCTCCTTCCTTCTGTAATTTTTGAAAGTAAGGAATTGCCATTCCTAGTAATTGAATTACAATTGAAGCCGATATATAAGGCATAATACCTAATGCGAATATTGAAGCTTGTGAAAAAGCTCCTCCAGTAAACATATTTAATAGTCCTAATAAACCATCAGCAGTTTGATCTTGTAAGGCAGATAATTGAGCTGGATCAACTCCAGGTATTACAACAAAAGAGCCAAATCTATATATAGCAAGAATACCAAGGGTTACTAAGATTCTACTTCTTAGATCTTCAATATTCCAAATATTCTTTATTGTTTCAATTAACTTTTTCATATTTCTATTTACTTAAGTTGGCAGTTCCTCCTGCTTTTTCAATTGATTCTTTTGCAGAAGCAGAGTATGCATCAACAGTTACAGTTAATTTGGCACTAAGTTCTCCTCTACCTAAAATTTTGACTAAATCTTTTTTCTGAACTAGACCGTTATCAATAAGTAATTGTTTATCAACTGTAGTTTTAATTTTCTTTATATCTACCAGAGCTTGTATTGTGTCTAAATTTACTCCATTATATTCAACTCTGTTAGGGTTAGTAAAACCAAATTTCGGAAGTCTTCTCTGAATTGGTTGCTGACCACCTTCAAAACCTACTTTCTTTGAGTAACCAGATCTTGATTTTTGACCATTATGACCTCTAGTAGAAGTTCCGCCTCTTTTAGAACCTTCACCTCTACCTACTCTTTTGCCATCTTTAGTTGAACCTTCTGCAGGTTTTAAATTGTGTAATTCCATATTATTCTACGATAGTAATTAAATGTTTAATCTTATGAATCATTCCTAAAATCTGAGGAGTTGGCTCATGTTCTACAATCTGTTGCATTTTCCTTAAACCAAGAGCGTCTAATGTTCTTTTTTGAACTTTTGGTCTACCTATTCTACTTCTTGTCTGCTTTATTTTCACTTTACTCATAATAATTTAATTATCCATTAAAAACTTTATCCATCGTGATACCTCTTTCCATAGCGACTGTTCTTGCATCTCTTAATTCAAGTAATGCTTTTAAAGTAGCTTTAACTAAATTATGAGGATTAGAAGAACCTTTAGACTTTGCTAGTACATCTTTAACTCCAGCACTCTCTAGTACGGCACGCATTGCTCCACCAGCTTTGACTCCAGTACCATTAGATGCAGGCTTTATAAATACTTGAGATCCACCAAATTTAGAAGATTGCTCATGAGGAATAGTACCTTTTAAAATAGGAATCTTGACTAAGTTTTTCTTACCAGCATCTATTGCTTTAGAAATTGCAGTAGAAACATCTTTAGATTTACCAAGACCTATACCAACAATACTTTTTTCATCACCAACAACAACAATAGCTGAAAAACCAAAAGCTCTACCTCCCTTGGTAACTTTAACAACCCTTTGAATACCTACAAGGCGATCTTTCAATTCAATATCTGATGATATCTTTACTTTTTTATCTTTTGCTGATTTTAACATATATTTTTTTTCTTAAAATTTTAGTCCTGATTCTCTTGCTGCATCTGCTAGTGCTTTAACTCTTCCATGATATAGAAAACCTCCTCTATCAAATACCACAGATTTAATTCCAGCCTCATTAGCTTTTACAGCAATTAATTTACCAACTTCTTTAGCCTGATCAATTTTATTAGATTTAATATCCACTAAAGATTTATCTCTGGATGAAGCAGCTCCTAATGTAGATGAAGAAACATCATCAATTAATTGAGCATAAATTTCTTTATTACTTCTAAAAATAGCTAACCTAGGCATCTCTTTAGTTCCAGAAACTTTCTTTCTGATTTTAAATCTAACTTTTTGTCTTTTATCTTTTTTTGACTCTATCATTTTATATCAATTTTTAACTAGCAGATGTTTTACCTGCTTTTCTACGTACATATTCATCAACATATCTAATACCTTTTCCTTTGTAAGGCTCTGGTGGTCTGAAAGATCTAATCTTTGCAGCAACAGCTCCTAAAAGTTGTTTATCATGAGATGTTAATGTTACTAAAGGAGCTTTTCCTTTTTCAGTTTCTGCTACTAATTTAACATCGGAAGGAATTGAAAGAACAATATTATGAGAAAACCCAGCAGAAATATCTAAATTTTGTCCATTTGCCGCAGCTCTATAACCTACTCCAATAAATTGTAATTTCTTTGTATAACCAACACTAACTCCTATACACATGTTATTAACTAAAGATCTATATAGTCCATGCATAGATCTGATATCTTTTTGATCACTCTTTCTACTAAATGATACTAAATTATCATTTACTAAAACAGTGATACTTGGAGATATCTCTTGAGTTAATTCTCCAAGCTTTCCCTTAACAGTTATTATATTCTCTTCAAGTGTCACTGTGACACCTTCTGGAATTGTAACTGGATTATTTCCTATTCTTGACATTCTTCTTTTTTTTAATAAATATGACAAATAACTTCACCACCTATTTTTAAATCTCTTGCTTCTTTATCAGTTATAACACCTTTGGAAGTTGAAACAATGGCAATACCTAAGCCATTTATCACTCTAGGAAGAGTTGAAGAGCTAGTATACTTTCTAAGACCAGGCTTACTAATTCTTAATAATTTTTTAATTGCTGGTGACTTAGTTTTATGATTATACTTTAAGGCAATTTTTATATTTCCTTGGTAATTAACCTCATCCTCTATTTTATAATTTAAGATATAACCTTTATCATGAAGAATTTTAGTTATTTCTTTTTTCATATTAGAGGCTGGTATATCAACAACTTTATGACCTGCCATTTGAGCATTTCTTACTCTAGTTAAATAATCTGCTATTGGATCTGTAAACATCGTTTCTTTTATTTATAAATTACCAGCTTGCCTTCTTAACGCCAGGGATTAAACCAAAATTTGCCATTTCTCTAAACATAACACGAGAAAGACCAAACTGCCTCATGTAACCTTTAGGCCTACCAGTTAACTTACACCTATTATGCATTCTTATAGGTGAAGCATCTTTAGGTAACTTTTGTAAACCTACAAAATCACCAGCCGCTTTAAGTGCAGCTCTTTTATCAGCGTATTTAGCAACGCACTTAGCTCTTTTAACCTCACGAGCTTTCATTGATTCTTTTGCCATATCTTATTGTTTATTTTTTTTAAAAGGAATACCTAATTCTTTAAGTAAAGCTAATGCGTTTTCATCAGAATTTGCATTAGTTACAAATGTGATATCCATTCCAGTAACCTTTAGGATTTTATCAATACTAATTTCAGGAAAGGCTATCTGTTCTTTAATTCCAAGAGTAAAATTCCCTCTTCCATCAAAACCTTTATTTGAAATTCCTTGAAAATCTCTAATTCTAGGAAGTGTAGAAGTAACAAATCTATCTAAAAACTCATACATTTGATTACCTCTAAGAGTAACCATCACTCCAACAGGCATGCCTTTTCTAAGCTTAAAATTAGATATATCTTTTTTAGATTTAGTTAAAACTGCTTTTTGACCAGTAATAGTTGACATCTCTTTTTGAGCAGCCTCAATTTGCTTTTTATCAGTTGTTGCACTTCCAACTCCTTGATTTAAACAAATTTTTAATAGTCTAGGAACTTCCATTACTGACTTGTAGTTTCCCTTAAGATTATTAATAATCTCAGTTTTATACTTTTCTTTTAATCGTGGTATATATTCCATTACTTTATTACTTCTTTTGTTGTTTTAGCAAATCTTTCAATTTTACCAGTTTTTTCGTCTCTAACTCTTCCAACTCTTGTTGGTTTATCAGTCTTAGGATCTATTAGTTGAATATTAGAGATATGAATAGAGGATTCTTGCTTAACAATACCACCTTGTGGATTAGCAGCATTAGGTTTTGTATGCTTAGAAACCATATTTACTCCTTCAACAATTGCTCTATTCACTCCAGGCATAACTTTAACTACTTTTCCCTTAGTTCCTTTTGATGTACCAGCAATAACAAGTACATTATCGTTTTTCTTAATTTTTATTTTCGCCATTTTCTTAATTTATAATACTTCAGGTGCTAATGAAACGACCTTCATAAAATCATTATCTCTTAACTCTCTAGCAACAGGACCAAAAACACGAGTACCTTTCATTTGACCATTCTCATCAATAATAACGCATGCATTGTCATTAAATCTAATATATGAACCATCTGGTCTTCTCACCTCTTTTTTCACTCTAACTATAACAGCCTTAACAACTTGTCCTTTTTTTATAGTTCCAGAAGGCACTGCATTTTTAACACTCCCAACTATTTTGTCTCCAACAGAAGCATAACGTTTACCAGTACCACCTAAAACTCTTATACAAAGAATTTCTTTTGCTCCGCTATTGTCAGCTACTTTTACTCTTGATTCTTGTTGTATCATTATTTCGCTCTTTCAATTATTTCTACTAATCTCCAATTCTTATTTTTACTTATTGGACGTGATTCCATGATTTTAACAGTGTCTCCTTCATTACAATCATTCTTTTCATCATGAGCTGTTAATTTTGAAGTTTTCTTTAAATACTTACCATAAAGATCATGTTTTACTTTTCTTTCAATTGAAACTACAATAGATTTTTCCATCTTATTGCTAGTAACAACTCCTACTCTTTCTTTTCTTATATTTCTATTCATTATAAAATAATTATTTTGTTACAAGCCTTCTTCTACTAATTTCAGTCATTATTCTAGCAATTTTTTTTCTTGCAAACTTGATAGACAATGGGTTCTCTAAAGGAGAAACTGCATGACTCATCTTTAATTTAACTAATCTATCTTTTTCTGAATCCAGAAGATCGTTTAATTCGTTTAAAGGCATATCTGTTAATACTAATTCTTTCATCTTATTTTTTTTATTGTACTAAATCTCTTCTCATTACAAACCTTGTCTTAATTGGAAGCTTCTGAGCTGCAAGCCTAAGAGCTTCTTTAGCAGTTTCAAAATCAACACCGTCACATTCAAAAAGCATTCTTCCAGGACTAACACAAGCAGCCCAATATTCTGGAGCTCCTTTACCTTTACCCATTCTAACTTCTGCTGGTTTTTTGGTAATAGGCTTGTCAGGAAAAACTCTAATCCATACTTGACCTTGTCTTTTCATGTACCTTGTAACAGCAATTCTTGCTGCCTCAATCTGACGTGCAGTAAGCCAAGTTTCTTCAAGAGCTTTGATACCAAATGACCCGAAAGCTAAAAGGTGACCTCTATTGGCATTACCTTTCATCTTTCCTTTTTGCATTCTTCTATATTTTGACTTTTTTGGTTGTAACATTTCTTTATTATTTTCTTATTTCTAAACTACTTTCGTCTTCTTTGTGAGTTATTTCCAGATTTCTTAGGAGCTTTAAAGTGTAACATTAAATCTCTTTTACCATAAACCTCTCCTCTACATATCCAAACTTTTATTCCAATTAAACCATAAGTTGTTTGGGCTTCAGCTAGTGAGTAATCAATATCTGCTCTAAATGTGTGAAGAGGAGTTCTTCCATCTTTAAACATTTCAGATCTTGCCATCTCCGCTCCATTTAATCTACCTGAAATCTGAACTTTAATTCCTTCAGCACCATTTCTCATAGATGAGGCAATTGCCATTTTTGTTGCTCTTTTATATGAAATTCTACCCTCGACTTGCCTAGCAATACTATCAGCAACTAAAGTAGCTTCAAGGTCAGGTTTTTTTACTTCGAAAATATTAATCTGAATTTCTTTACTAGTAATTTTCTTTATTTCTTCTTTTAAATTTTCAACTTCTTGACCACCTTTACCAATAATGATTCCAGGTCTAGCGGTATGAATAGTTATAGTTACTAATTTAAGAGTACGTTCAATAGCAATTTTTGATACACTTCCTTTAGAAAGTCTAACATTAAGATACTTTCTAATTTTATAATCTTCAGCTAATTTATCACCGAAATTATCACCACCGTACCAGTTAGATTCCCATCCTCTTATTATTCCTAACCTATTACCTATTGGATTTGTTTTTTGTCCCATAAATTAATTTATTTCTATTTTTCTACTATCAACAACAAGCGTTACATGATTTGATCTTTTTCTAATTCTATGCGCTCTTCCTTGAGGAGCTGGTTGAACTCTTTTTAACATTCTTCCACCATCAACTGTAACTTCAGAGACATATAAATTACTTTCATCCATTTTCTTTCCTTCATTCTTAGACTCCCAATTAGCTAGAGCAGAAAGGAGTAATTTCTCCATTCTATTTGAAGCTTCTTTTGGATTTAATTTTAATTCAGACAATGCTCTATCTGCGTTCATTCCTCTGATTAAATCAGCTATAAGCCTCATTTTTCTTGGAGATGTAGGACAGTTATTAAGTTTAGCAAAGGCGATATTTTTCCTTGCTTCCTTCATACTATCTGCTTTTATTCTTTTTCTAGATCCCATTTATTTATTTTTTTCTGTTACCACCATGACCTCTAAAGGTTCTTGTTGGAGAGAATTCTCCTAATTTATGACCTACCATATTCTCAGTACAATAAACAGGAATAAACTGTCTTCCATTATGAACACCAAAAGTTTTCCCAACAAAATCAGGAGATATCATTGATGATCTTGACCAAGTTTTAATTACTGAATTTTTTCCTAAGTCATTCATTACATCAACTTTTTTCTGTAGTTTGTAATGAATATAAGGTCCTTTTTTTAATGATCTAGCCATAACTTATTTCTTTTTTCTTCTTTCAATTATAAACTTATTAGAAAGTTTTTTCTTATTTCTTGTTTTATACCCTTTAGCTGGAACACCATTCTTGTTTCTTGGTAATCCACCAGAGTGTTTTCCTTCACCACCACCCATTGGATGGTCAACAGGATTTTTAACTGTTGCTCTAACATTAGGTCTTCTTCCTTGCCATCTACTTCTTCCTGCTTTACCAGAAATTTGAAGTTGATGTTGAGAATTTGATACAGTTCCTATAGTAGCTAAACAAGTAACGAGGACTCTTCTAATTTCTCCGGAAGCTAATTTAACAGTAGCATACTTCCCATCTCTTGCCATCAATTGAGCATATGACCCTGCACTTCTAACCATAATACCTCCTTGACCTGGCTTTAATTCAACATTATGAATAATAGTACCAAGAGGAAGAGCGCTTAAAGGAAGTGTATTTCCAACATTAATTGGAGCACTATCTGATGAAATAACTTCCATCCCTACAGTTAGACCTTCAGGAGCGATAATATATCTTTTTTCACCATCAACATAATTAAGAAGAGCAATATTAGCTGTTCTATTTGGATCGTATTCAATAGTTGCAACCTTAGCTGGAATATTAAATTTTTCTCTTTTAAAATCAACTAATCTATATTTTTGCTTGTGCCCACCCCCAACATTAGCAATAGTCATTTTACCAGTATCATTTCTACCGCCTGATCTAGTCTTAGTAACTAATAAGCTTTTTTGAGGCTTAGAAGCTGTAATTGTGTCAAAAGAGATTGCTACTTTATGTCTTTGACCCGGTGTTGTTGGTTTAAATTTTCTTACTGCCATTTTCTCTTAATTAAATATTACTGTAAAAATCAATTGAATCTCCAGGAGAAAGTTGCACAATTGCTTTCTTATATGTGCTTGTCATTCCTGTAATTTGACCTGATTTAGTACCTCTAACTCTTTTTTTACCAATACAGATCATCGTTCTTACTGACTCAACAACAACATCATATTGTTGCTCAACAGCTTTTTTAATTTCGATCTTATTAGCTTTTTTTTCAACTACAAATGCATAACGATTAAACTTCTCACTATCGTTAGTCATTTTTTCTGTAATTACTGGTTTTTTTATAATACTCATTATATTAAATATTAAAAATTATTTTCTAATTCCTTAATTGAAGACTCTACAAACAACATCTTATTAGCATTCATAATGTCATAAGTATTTAGTTCTGAGGCTAGTACTACTTTTGCCCTACTTAAATTTCGGGATGACAAAAATATATTTTTATTTGGTTTATCAAGAACTAATACAGTTTTATTATTTAGTACTTCAAAATTAGCTAAAGTACTACTGTAGTGCTTAGTAGATGGGCTTTCTAAATTAAAGTCTTCAAGAATAATAATATTCTTTTGAGTTAGCTTGTAAGAAAGCGCAGATTTTCTAGCTAATCTTTTTACTTTTCTATTTACTTTAAAATCATATTTTCTTGGTCTAGGACCGAAAACACGACCACCACCTCTAAATAAAGGATTCTTAATATCACCAACTCTTGCTGCACCACTACCTTTTTGTTTTCTTAGTTTTCTTCTACTTCCTTTTACAGCTCCTCTTTCCTTTGAACTGTGCGTACCTAATCTTTGGGAAGCTAAGTATTGTTTAACATCAAGATATATAGCATGATCATTTGGCTCAATACCAAAAATATCTTTGCTAAGTTCTACTTTCTTAGTAGTTTCTTTTCCTTTTAAATTATGTACGGCTATTTTCATTATTTCTCTATTATTATATATGAGTTTTTTGCTCCAGGAACAGCTCCCTTAACAACAATTACATTACGATCAGTCATAATTTTCATGACTTGTAAATTCTCAACTTTAACTCTTTCATTACCCATTTGACCAGCCATTCTCATTCCTTTAAAAACTCGTGCAGGATAAGATGCAGCACCAATAGATCCTGGAGCTCTTAATCTGTTATGTTGACCGTGCGTTGCATCACCAACACCAGCAAAACCATGTCTTTTAACAACACCTTGAAAACCCTTTCCTTTAGAAGTCCCAACTACAGTAACAAAATCACCTTCTTCAAAAAGATCAACTTTTAAAACATCTCCTAAAGCTACTTCATTATCAAATGATCTAATTTCAACTAATTTCTTAGCAGCAGTTGTTTTTGCTTTTTTCAAATGACCCATTAAAGCTTTAGACATTCTTGATTCTTTTTGCTCGTCATAAGCTAGTTGAATAGCACTATAACCATCAATCTCCTCAGTTTTAACTTGAGAGACCACACATGGTCCAACTTGCAAAATAGTACAAGGGATGTTTTTTCCTTCTTCAGAAAACATTGACGTCATACCTATTTTTTTACCTATTAATCCTGGCATCTTTCTAATTTTTTAAATTACTTTAATTTCTACTTTAACACCACTTGGCAATTCTAACTTCATTAATGCATCAATTGTTTTTGATGATGATGAATAAATATCCATTAGTCTTCTGTGATTAGCAAGTTGAAACTGCTCTCTTGCTTGCTTATTTACGTGAGGTGATCTTAATACAGTATATATTCTTTTATGCGTAGGCAGTGGAATTGGCCCACTAATAATAGCTCCAGAATTTTTTACTGTCTTAACAATCTTCTCAGCGGATTGATCAACTAAATTATGATCAAATGATTTAAGCTTTATTCTAACTTTTTGTGCCATAAGTGTTTTTATTTATCTCCTTTAATATTAGCTATAACTTCTTCTGAAATATTTTTTGGTGCATTCTCGAAAGAGAAAAACTCCATTGTCGATGTTGCTCTTCCAGATGTAATTGTTCTAAGATCAGTAATATATCCGAACATTTCTGAAAGAGGTACTTTAGCATTAACAACTTTAGCACCAGCTTTATCTTCCATTCCTTCAACCTGCCCCCTTCTTCTATTTAAATCTCCAATTACATCTCCCATATTTTGCTCAGGAGTAATAACTGTTAGTTTCATTATTGGCTCAAGTAAAACAGGTGTAGCTAATTTTGCTGCTTGCTTAAAAGCTATTTGAGCACACAATTCAAAAGACAAGGCATCTGAATCTACATCATGATATGAACCGTCAGATAAAGTAACTTTCATTGTGTTAATAGGGAATCCAGCTAAGATACCATTAGTCATCGACATCTTAAAGCCTTTCTCAACTGAAGGAATAAATTCTTTTGGAATATTTCCTCCTTTAATTAGATTGATAAATTGTAAACCTTCTCCTTCAAAATCTTCATCAACAGGAGATAATTCAAATTTAATATCTGCAAATTTACCACGACCACCTGATTGCTTTTTAAAGACTTCTCTATGGTTAACTGCTGTTGTAATAGCTTCTTTATATGCTACTTGAGGGGCTCCTTGATTACACTCAACATCAAATTCCCTTTTTAATCTATCAAGAATAATATCTAAATGTAACTCACCCATCCCAGATATAATTGTTTGACCTGAATCTTCATCTGTTTTAACTGAAAAAGTAGGATCTTCTTCTGTTAACTTCGCAAGAGCTACACCTAATTTATCTAAATCTTTTTGAGTTTTTGGCTCAATAGCTATTCCAATTACCGGCTCTGGAAAGTCCATTGATTCAAGAACAATAGGAGATTTCAAATCACATAGTGTATCTCCAGTTCTAATATCTTTAAATCCAACAAGCGCTGCAATATCTCCAGCTTGTAGCTTATCAATTTGATTTTGCTTGTTAGAATGCATTTGGTAAATTCTAGAAATTCGTTCTTTTTTACCCGTTCTAGTATTTAAAACAAAAGTTCCTTGATCTAACGTACCCGAGTAGGCTCTTGTAAAGCATAAACGACCAACATAGGGATCCGTAGCAATTTTAAAAGCAAGAGCTGCAAAAGGATCTGTAGCGGAAGGCTGTCTAGTCTCTTCAGCGTCTGTGTCAGGATTAGTTCCTGTAATCCCTTCAACATCTAAAGGGGAAGGAAGAATTTCCATTACCATATCAAGCATAGCCTGAACACCTTTATTTTTAAAAGCAGAACCACACATCATAGGAACAACTTTACCTGAAATAGTTGCTTCTCTAAGTGCAGATAAAATTTCTGCTTCAGTTAATGAATTTTCATCTTCAAAATATTTCTCCATTAATGACTCATCAAATTCAGCAACAGCTTCTAAAAGCTGACCTCTGTATTCTCTAGCTTCATCAATAATATCAGCAGGTATTTCTACTTCTTTGTATGTCATACCTTGATCATCTTCATTCCAAACAATACCCTTGAAATTTATTAAATCTACAACACCTTTAAAGTCATCTTCTGCACCAATTGGAATCTGTAAAGGAAGTGCATGACTTCCAAGCATTTCTTTAACCTGAGCTGAAACCTTAAGGAAATTCGCTCCCTGTCTATCCATTTTATTTACAAAACCGATTCTTGGAACATTATAATTATTTGCAAGTCTCCAATTAGTTTCAGATTGAGGTTCAACACCATCAACAGCACTAAATAAAAAAACTAATCCATCAAGAACTCTAAGAGATCTATTAACTTCAACAGTGAAATCTACGTGACCAGGAGTATCTATAATATTAACATGATAATTTGTACCTCTATAATCCCAACCTAATGTAGTAGCGGCAGATGTAATAGTAATTCCTCTTTCCTGCTCTTGTTCCATCCAATCCATTGTTGCAGCACCATCATGAACTTCACCAATCTTATGATTCACTCCACCATAGTAAAGTATCCTTTCAGTAGTAGTAGTTTTTCCAGCATCAATGTGCGCTGCAATTCCTATATTTCTTGTGTATTTTAAGTCTCTTGCCATGTCTAAAATCTAAAATGTGAAAATGCTTTATTAGCTTCAGCCATTCTATGAGTATCTTGCTTTTTCTTATAAGCAGTTCCTTCTTCTTTATAAGCAGCTAGAATCTCTCCAGATAACTTCTGATCCATTGTTTTTTCGTTTCTTTTCCTTGCAGCACCAATCATCCACTTCATCCCTAATGAAACTTTTCTATCTTCTCTAACAGGATGAGGGATTTGAAATGTAGCTCCACCAATTCTTCTACTTCTTACTTCTACGTGAGGGCTTACATTTTCTAATGATTTTTCGAAAACCTCTAAACTAGTTACATCTTCTATTTTCTCAGCAACATTTTCTAATGCTGTATACATAACTTTGAAAGCAGTATTTTTTCTACCATCTAACATTAAGTTATTTACAAATCTTGTAATTAAAGCACTACCAAACCTTGGATCTGGAAGTAATATTCTTTTTTTAGCTTTTTTCTTTCTCATTATCTATGTTTTATTTCTTTGGACGCTTAGCTCCGTACTTTGATCTACGTTGAGTTCTTTCATTAACTCCTGATGTATCTAGAGCACCTCTAACAATATGATACCTTACTCCAGGCAAATCTTTTACTCTACCACCTCTAACTAACACAACTGAATATTCTTGTAAGTTATGACCTTCACCACCAATATACGCATTTACTTCGTTACCATTAGTTAATCTAACTCTGGCAACTTTTCGTAAAGCTGAATTTGGTTTCTTTGGAGTTGTTGTATAAACTCTTGTACACACTCCCCTTCTTTGAGGACAGCTTTGTAGTGCTAAAGATTTACTCTTTTTCTTTACTGTAATCCTCCCTTTTCTTACTAATTGGTTTATTGTTGGCATATATATCTATTTACTAAAATGGTCGGCAAAAGTAGCAATTTATTACATAAAAGTGAAATAGTTGGGTCTTTTTTTTAATCTGAAATATCTGATAGAACAACAAAAGAACAAAAAAAGATAATAAGTACTGATATTCAATTACTTATAATTTTCTAAAGAACTAAAAAAAAAGAAATATATTATAGATTGAGAGCAAGTATATTATTCTAAAATAATCTTGTGATTGATTAGCTGATTTTCAGTTTCTATTTTCAAGAAATAAATTCCACTTGCTTTATTTTTATTGGTAATTATAAAGCGATCACTATTTACCATATGACGCTCAACAACTTTACCATACATATCTACAACACTTAGTCTAGCATTACTTACTACTCGACCAAAATCAACCGTTGCCTCTGATCTAAATGGATTTGGGTAAACACTAATTTCAATCCCATCTATACTCTCTGTAACTGAAGATGGTGTAGAAATAAACTCTATTACATTTGATTGCTCTACGCAGCCATTTGCATCCGTAAGTATTACAAAGTAATTTCCATAACTACTAACCGTATAGGTCGTTCCTGTTCCAAGTGGAACTGCAGGAGCTAACTGCTCTCTCCAAGAATGAACATATGGACTAACTCCTCCATTAGTATTATTAGACTGTAGAATATATCCGTTAGATGAATTTTGACTAATACTTACTGTTAATTCTGTTGGTTCTCCAACAGTAAATACTTCTGAGGACTCGCAGTTATTAATATCCTGAACAGTTAAAGTATAGTTGCCTGCGTTTAAAACATTTGCAGTAGTACCAATACTTGGA
>CESJ01141436.1_pt1 | contig 13998 bp, 7 predicted proteins | sample 356311 | NCBI WGS metagenome assembly CESJ01 (sample SAMEA2621487, study PRJEB7988) | marine metagenome | biome: marine biome (ENVO:00000447); feature: surface water layer (ENVO:00002042); material: "saline water (ENVO:00002010), including plankton (ENVO:xxxxxxxx)" | depth 5 m
ACGCAGGTATGAGTATTAGAGAAGTACAAGCAGTTCAGTTTGCCGCAACATCAGAACAACAATCAGAACAAGAAGAAAAATAGATTATGGCATATATAACACAGTATCAGTATTACGAAAATTCAGGAGCAACTCCGGAGGATGCTAATTGGGGTTCATATCAGTATGTATCCTTAGAAGACATTGTTAACAATTTTATGTTAATGTATGCAGGGAATCATAGTCTTGTAAATAATGAAGAGAGATTTAAAATATTGTTTCACGCAAAAAGAGCAATTCAAGAATTAAATTACGATGCATTTAAAGAAGTTAAGATTTTAGAATTAGATGTGTGTGATACATTACGATTTGTATTGCCATCTGATTATGTTAATTGGGTAAGAATATCTCAATATAAAGATGGTTTACTATACCCTCTTTCGGAAAATATTCAGACTAATTGGAGTGGTGCTTACTTACAAGATAACGATTGTAGAATATTGTTTGACCAAGATGGTGCAGCTTTAAAGCCTGAGTTTAGTACTATAGATTCTGAAAGAATTTTTGGAGGAAAACAATCTATTTATCTTAACTCAAACTCTGCAATGAATGGTAGAGAAGGATGGAACGTAGATGGGAATTGGTATTTTGAATATGGCATAGGTGCAAGATTTGGTTTAAACACAGAAACGGCTAATGTAAATCCTACCTTTAAGATTAATTCTAAGGGTGGTGTTATTAATTTTAGTTCAGGAATGTCAGGAAGTATTTGCATTTTAGAATATGTTTCTGATGGAATGGAAAATGGAGATGACAGTTTAGTTACTGTAAACAAAATGTTTGAGGATTTTATATACGCATATATTGAGTACGCAGTACTTGGTTCTAAGGTAGGGGTTCAAGAATATATTGTTGCTAGAGTTAAGAAAAAGAAAACTGCTCTTTTAAGAAACGCTAAAATTAGAATTAGTAATATACATCCCGGAAGATTATTACAAAATCTTAGAGGTAGAGATAAGTGGATAAAATAATATGGCAAATATAACTAGAAACTTTACTTCAGGTAAAATGAACAAGATGGTTGATGAGAGACTCGTTCCAAACGGGGAATACATTGACGCATTAAATGTTAGAATGGGTTCGTCAGAAGGCTCAGAAATAGGTGCAATAGAGAACTCAAAAGGTAATACACTAATAACAAACGTTCAGTTTGAAGGTCAAGCATTAAGTCCAAGTGCTAGATGTATAGGAGCGTATGAAGATGGTGCTGAGGAAACGTTGTATTGGTTTGTTAATGACCCGGAATTTGTTGGGACAGGAGCACCTGCAGGAGTTGTAGATTTAATATTATCATATAATACCAATTTAGATGTACTTACTTACCACGTTATTAGTGTAGGTGACCCACTAGATGCTACAAAAACTGTATTAAATTTTAACGCAGAGTTTTTAATTACAGGAGTTAGTAAAGTAGAAGACTTACTTTTTTGGACAGACAACTATAATCAACCACGACAGATAAATGTAGATAAAAATTATCCAAATCCAATAAGTGGAGTTGATGTTTTAAGTGCTGAGTCTTTACTTGTTATAAAAAAACCACCTATAACTTCACCAAGAATTAAACCTATTACAACTTCTAGTCAAGATAATTTTTTAGAAGATAGATTTGTTTCTTTTGCATATAGGTATCGATATGAAGACGGACAATATTCAGCTACCTCTCAATTTTCAGGACCATCGTTCATACCTAAAACATTTAAGTATGACCCGACTACTGCTTTAAATGGAGGTATGTTGAATAGCACAAACCTTTGTGACATTACATATAATACAGGAGGACCTCTTGTTATAGGTGTTGATTTATTATTTAAGGATATGAACTCTTCTATAATTAAAATTATAGAAAAATTAGATAAAGACGAATTAGGGTTAGCAAATAATACTGATTACTTATATACTTTTAGTAATAGTAAAATATTTACAATATTAGCTGACTCTGAAATATTAAGATTAAACGATAACGTACCGTTACTTGCTCAGTCTCAAACGATGATGGGTAATAGATTAATGTATGGTAACTACTTAGAGGGATACGACTTAGTTCGTAATAAAATTAAAACTAAATTAGAATATGATGTAACTGTTACCAATAAAATAATTGGTCGTGAGCAAATTGCTTCAACACTAACAACGGGTACTTACACAATAGATGGGAATGTAACTATTGTTGGCTCTGTTATAAATATTGATTTAGCAAACCAAACACTAATACAAGGAGCGACCTTAACTCTTTTTATAAGATTTCAACATTCACAATTTAGCAATACACCTCCAACACCTGCGGATACAACTCAAGAAGTAACAATACAATTTATATACACACTTCCGCAAAACTTTTCTAGTGTTTATGACCTAGCTATATCAACTGATTTTTCAGAAAAGATAGGAGTTGCTTCACAAATACTTGCACCTCAAGCTTCTTGTAATGGCGAAAGTCTTACTGATGTATTTAACTGTAGTCTTCCTAATGAACTAAGTGGATTCTTTAAATATGAAAGTGGTATAAGTGCAGCAGCACAACCAATTGCAATTGGTGCTAGTCCATCTTCAGATGTTATCACACTACAGATACCTGCAGTAAGATATGTTGATAATCTTGCCAATATTACTGATAGTGTCTATGAGTATTATATAATAAATATTATAGATATTATTTTTCAAGATGTAGGAAATCCTTCTAGCTTGCATAGTAATAGAGGGTATGAGATTGGTATAATTTATATGGATGAATTTCTTCGTTCAACAACTGCGTTAGTTAGTAGAAATAACTCTGCTCATATTGGTTGTGAAAATTCAGACACACAGAATAAAATTAATGTAACAATACCAACAACACAGATTGCACCGGAATGGGCATCTAGATTTAAGTTTTGTATAAAACCTGATAAAGCAGATTACAATACTATATTTAGTCAATTCTTTTTTAGAGATAATACTTCAGGAGCCGATTACTTTTTGCTTGATGGACAGAACGCTCAAAAAATAGAAGAGGGTGACGAGATGATTGTAAAAGCTGATACCAATGGTCCTAGACCTAGTTGTACTTTCACTACGGTATTAGAAAAAAAAGCACAACTAAAAAACTTTCTTGGTGATGACAAACCTTTAGACCAAGGAGGAAATGAAATAGAGATTCCTTCAGGAGTTTATATGAAACTACAAGCAAATAATTTTAGCACAGTAGTTGGAGACAATCCTGTAGTTGACCCCGGAGAATTAACTTCTCAAGGTGGTGGTTGTAGAATTGTTAGATATCCTGTGGATGTTGAAAACCCTGCCCAACCGGGAACGTTTATTGATTATACTATACCTTCAGGCTCAAGAATTTCATTCAGAATAAGTAATGTTAGAAAAGGTAATGAGTCTGCTTTTTTAGGTAATGTTTCTAGAAAGTCTTGGGTAGTAGATGAAAACTTTGTCGCACCTCAAGATTATACCAATTTTAAAGCTTGGTTTGATGGGAATAATATTCAGCAAGTTTTACAAGTACAGGCAGAAGATGAAGGTACAGGTGTACAAGGACCTAACTATTCGCCAACAATTCAAAGCATTTCAGGAAGACCTTGTAATACTACAAATATCTATACTAACTTTGAAACAACAGGTGCAGGTAATACACTAAGAAGCTTTTTTGGTGTAAAAAGTAGTGAGGGATATAGCGGTGGTAAAAAAAATACTAGACTAGAAGTTGAAATTGTAGTTGTTCGTGCAAACGGATTATTAGTTTTTGAATCTAAACCTGCAGATACAGTACCTGATTTATGGTATGAATCATCTGAGTCATATGGAATTGACAAAACTAATGGAGAGCACAGAGGTAATATTCAAAATCAAAATTTTGCAAGTAACACACCTGCTATTATTCAAACTGCTTTTGAGAATTGTTTTACTTTTGGTAACGGAGTTGAAAGTTTTAAAATTCAAGACTCAGTTATAGGTAAGCCTATGGTAATGGGTAACAGAGCACTTACAACTAATGAAGTAGATTACGCAGCAATAATTAGATTCTCAGACATTACTTATAGTGGTGTGTATAACGAAGAGTCTAACATAAACAAGCTAAACGAATTTAACGCAGGTCTGTTGAACTTTAAGGCTTGCGAGCAATCGTTTGGTCCTATTATGAAAATGCAGGCTAGAGAGACAGATATATTAGTTTTACAAGAAGACAAGATATCTTATGTTTTATCAGGAAAGAATTTACTTTCAGATGCAGGAGGTGGAAGTTCTTTAACGTCTGTTCCACAAGTATTAGGAACTCAGATTGCAAGAATAGAAGAGTATGGTATTAGTCAAAACCCTGAGAGTTTTTCTATATACGGAGCAGAGAAATTTTTTACAGATGCTAAGAGAGGTGTAGTTGTAAAGTTGTTAGGTGCAGGAGGTCAATCAGACCAATTAACAATAATTTCAAACGAAGGTATGAGACCTTGGTTTAGAGATTTATTTCAAGTTAATTTTACTACTCAGAAACTAGGAGGGTATGACCCTTATATGAATGAGTATGTTTTATCTAACAATACAATTCAACTACCGGCTCCTAAGATTTGTATTAACTGTGGTATTTCAAAAACATTAAATATTAAATCTGCTAAAGCATTTACTCAATGTTATGATGTTGGAAGTTTAGTTGGTGATGTTAAGATTAACTATATTCTTAATTCAATTGTTGCAGGTAGTACTTTTACTGTTTCTGCATCATACAATGCAACTAGTGTTACATCGGGAGCCGTAACGGCAAGTGGAAGTATAACTATATCTAAAACTTTAGTTTTAGACTCCGAAGTAAATTTAACAATTACCACTACAGGTGAAGTTAATGTAACTGCTACGGTAGAATGTCCTGATGCTGATGACATTAGTATAAAATTAATTCACTTGTCAAGTAACAATGAGGCAGCCTTACAAATACACGATGAGTATAGATGGGTTGATGGTTCATTTGTTTCACCTTTACATTCAGAACAAGTTATTTTTGGAACAGGAACGTTCCCTATTGTTTCTTTATTTCAAACTATAACAGGTGAACAGGGAGCAGGAGTTATACCTACCAACGGTGCGGTTGTACAAATGTTATCAAACAAAATAAATAACGACACCTTTAACTTTAATATTTTAGAAGATACTTTTCAGTACTTAAGAAGTAATACTCTATATGGAAATAATCCTACAGACATAGCTTTATTATTAGCTGCGGTAACAACTGCTACACCAAACGTTGCTCCTACAAATGGGAACACGGCATTTAGTGCAGACTTTGTTATGCCTAGTACAGGACAGTATTTATACTTAGTATGGGATACTAGAAACTCTACTGCATTAGATTTATGTTTTGGAGCAACTGCAGTAGCAGCTTGTTGTAGTTGTACAGGGTCAACACCTAATACTAATTTTACATTAGAAGATTGTTCAACAGGAATAAATTTCACAGTTGAAGATACTTATGGAGTGTTTTCAATTGGTGATGTGGTTCAATATAAAACAGGACTTGTTCCAAATCTAGGTTCTATCGTTGAGTGTGGAGAAATAATAAGCGTAGGAACAACTCCAAACGCTACATTATATTCTGCAGTCGCTAGATTCTGTGGTGATACAGTTAATTGTGGAGACCAACAACCAAGTAATTGTAAGCAATATCAAACATCAACAACAAGTGCTTCAGGTATAACATATACATATACAGATTGTAATGGTGTAGCAAGAACAGACTCTGTTGGTGGAGCAAGTGGTTATGATTCAAACAGTTTCTGTGCTATAGATGGTACAGTAGTAGGAGCACCTAACTTAGTGGACCAAGGAGATTGCTTAGTTTAAACAATTATAAATAAAAAAGAAGATGGCAATATATTATTTGGATGGAACAACATTATTAAACTCACAAGCAGTTTTTTCAGACCAAGCATTATCGACTTGTGCACCTGATGGGTTCTACTCTGATGGTACAATATCAAGAGAGCAGATTAGTTGTGTGTTACAAGCAGCACAGAATTGTGGGAGTTGTGGTGTTGCCTGTGGAGGTACGGTTTCAGGAAGTGGTGCTCAAGGTATTTACTTACTTGATTTAGATGCAGGTGCAACAAATACAGACACCGGTGCAATTGTTATAACATATAATCCTTTTGGAATACCTGATGGATTTAAAGCTATTTACAATGGGGTTACTTACAATAAGTTAAGTTCACCTGTTGATGGATACCACGCTTCTACAGTAGCTACAAACTTTACATTTGTTGGAAACACTAATGATGACTGTGGGATATCAGGTTCAACATACACACTTAATGAATTTTCATATAATTCAGGAAGTAATGCTTTTGTAGCGTCAGGAAGTACTCAAAGTGTTTCAGTAGCTGCAGGAGATGTGTCATTATCTGCTTCAGACCCCGGTCTTTGTGTAGCAGTTATACCAAAACCAAATGCGAATCCTTCAACTGTAAATTTTAGTTTTGTTGGACCGTGTACAAACACGGCTTTTAATATTGCAGTTGCTTGTCCTATTAAGTTATCAAGCTTTCAAACAAACACTACTACCACTTCTACATCGGCACAAGCTTGTGCCCTTGCTATTAACGGAGCATACTTTAATGTTCCTGTAACAGGAACTGCAGGTAACCCTGCATTACACGATTGGATTTTTAGTGATAATAACGGACAGTTTGCAGCAGCAAATGGATTCTATAAAGAAGGAACTAACAATTACATAGAAGTATTAAATGGAGTTGTTGTAAATACAGGAAGTTGTCCTGCAGTTAATTCATTTTTTATAAGCACAGTAAGAACAACTTGTAATGATTTCTGTACAACTAATTACGCTATAACTACATCTAAAACTGTTAACAGTAATAACAGTTATGCTAACCTAACAATAGGTGATGTAATACCACCTTCTGTTTTAATAGATGGTTTTTACGCATATGCAGCAACAGTTACGGATACGGCTTCAGGTATATTTAGAATAATGACATTGTCAAACAATGTAATAACATCACTAGCAGAATGTAGTGGTTCAAACTGTGTAATTTTATAAATAAAAACAATGGCAAATTCAAACGTACCAACAAAAGAAAACTATACTATCTCACACGACTCTCTTACGAAAGGGTTCCCTTCTTTCTATTCTTACTTTCCTGATTGGATGATAGGAATGAATAATTTTTTTTATACGTTTAATGGCGGTAACCTTTACCGTCATAACACAAACGAGAGTAGAAATAATTATTATGGTGTTAATTATCCATCTACTTTACAGTCAGTATTTAATGACCAACCTTTACAGAATAAGTTATTTAAAACAATGAATCTAGAAGGAGATGATAGTTGGGGTGCAACAATGACAAGTGACCAACAAGTGACAGGATTTATTTCTCAAAGTTTCTTTGAAGAAAAAGAAGGTGCGTACTATGCGTTTATAAGAAACTCAGGAACTGTTCCTGCGTCTTTATCTGAATATGCATTACGTTCATTAAATGGTTTAGCTACAAGTTCTAATGTTTCTGTAGCAGGTTCATTAACAACAATAAGTTTTGCTACATCAATTAATATTGGAAACATTATAAGTATTGGTGATATGGTATATTTTGGAAATCCAACTCCACAATTAGCAGGTCAGGTTACTGCGGTAAATCAAAACTTACCTGCAGGATTAAACGACATAGTAATAAACAATAACGGAAACACATTTATTCCTGTTGTAGTACCGACTCCAACTACAGTTACACTACCAAGTATAACAGAGTATATCTTATATATAAAAAACTCAATAGCCGAATCTCACGGTATACTAGGACACTATGGTGTATTCACTTTAACCAATAGCAATACCTCACCAATAGAACTGTTTGCAGTTGAAAGCGAAGTAATGAAATCTTTCCCTTAAAATTAGTATCTTTGTAAGTAATATGGATAATGTTGATGCAAAGCTTAGTAATCCGGAGTATGTCCTAGAGTATATAAACCAAAACAGAGGTTTATTATGGGACAAAATAAAAGATTTTAAATCTATTATTACTTCTACCGAGGGTGTTGTACTTAACCATACGGAAGAGATGGATAATATGTGTCCTTTAAAGCATCATATAGAAGATGGTATTTATACAAGAGAACTATTTATGCCTAAAGGATTTTTAGGTGTGAGTTATATACACAAAACTAATCATCCTTCTTTTTTTATGAGTGGCGAAATGTCTATGGTTACAGACACAGGTAGCGTTGAAAGAGTAAAAGCACCTATGGTTGTGCAAACAAAAATAGGAACTCAAAGAGTTGTTTATGTACACGAAGATACCGTATGGGTATGTACTTATAGAACCGATGCCACTACCGTAGAAGAAGCAGAAAAACAAATATACACGGAGGACTATAGAGAACTTCCTGAGTATATAATTGAAAAACAAAATAGATTATGTCAGGATTAATAGCAGGAATAGGAGTTGGTGTATCAGCCATAGGAACCGGATTAAGTTTTTCTCAAGCAGCATCTCAAAGAAAATTGTCTGAAGAGGCACAGAGACAAGCTGATGCAGCAATGGAGAAAGCTAGAGATAGATTGGATGTAAATTTTGCAGAAGGTCAATCAATAAAAAAAGAAGGTTACGAATTAGAAAGAGAAGCCAACTTAGCAGCAGGTGCACAGGCAATGATTGCTAGTGTTGAAGGAGACGCTAGGGGTGGAGCCGCAACTGCAGGTAGAGTTTTAGCACAACAAAATGCAGCACAAGCACAAACTCGTGTTGCTATGGGTGATGAACTTACCAATATTGAAACGTCAATAATGGAAGAAGAGTCTAGACTTAGAGACTTAAACGTATCATTAGATTTAGAAGAGGTTGCAGGTAACCAACAAAAAGCATCAGATGCAGCACGAAAAGCTGCAGCAGCAACTTCACAAGGGATTCAGCAAGGTGTACAAACTGCAGGTGCAGCAGCCGCAGCATTCATTCCTTTATACCAAGAAAAAGTACAGAACCAAATTGATGCTACAGGAGCAATGAGTTTAACTCCGGAACAATACGCAAAATTTGGGAATGTGAAAGGTGGTAGTATGGGTAAAGATGGAGGAAAAGGATTTACTAATCTTGACTTTGATAAGATAAAAAACTTTTCCCGTAGAGAATTTAAAAACTTTAAAAAAGATTTAACTGTTGACCAATCAGCAGCACTTTTTAAAAGTGACCAATATTTAAAAAACTACAATAGTTATCCTACCTTAAGTCTTGATAGTGATGAGGGGAACGGAGTACTAATAAACCCTCTAACAGGTAGACCTTGGGGACAATAATAAACGAATAGATAACTATGGCAACAGCATATAAGTACGTTGAATCGCAAGTAGATGACCAAGTAAATTGGGCAGAAGTAACGAGCAATGTAACAAATACATTAAAAGAAGAAGTTCGTGTACGAACAGAAAAGAAGGCTGCTATAGATGCGGCTTCTCGTGAGTATTCTAAAGTACTTAACAATGTTCCTGTTGGTGAGAATACAGAATTAAATAAGTTTGCGTTAAATGCTGCTGCTGATTTGCAGAAACAAATGCTAATGCAAAATACTTTATTAAAGTCAGGTCAATTAGACCCAAGACAATATACCATTATGAGACAGAACTTAACGGATGGTACTGACCAAGCGTTTAGTTTATTTGAAAATTATAATGCAGAGTATGAAAGAAAAATGGCTATGATGGACCCTAACCTTCCTGCTAATGAGCGAGCATCTAAAATGCAGACTTGGCAAATGGAACAACTAGAAGGATTTGGTAATTTCAAAAATAGTAAATTAGTTATTAATCCTAATTCAGGTTTAATGACTATGGCTAAGATGATTCCTGACCCTAATTTTAAAGGTGATATAGCTAACGCTCCAATGATTCCTGATATGAATAACTTACAAAGTGTTCAGACTTTAGAGAACAGACTTAAATCTACCACTACTCAATACGATGTAATAGGTGCAGCAGATACTTATTTAGATTCTTTAGGTGCAGATAAAAGAGCAGTTATAACAGGACTAGGTCAGAAGTATACATCAGCAGTAATCAAAACAATTTCAGATGCTACCGCAAAACAAAAAGGTTCTTGGAAGAATATGAACCTAGCTGACTTAACTGCAGAAGCTACGAGATTAGGTGTTGATGTTAAAGATTTACAAGAGATTACTTTATTTAGTGAGGCTCAAGATAATTGGGTTAAAGGTCAGCTTCAAGTAGGTGGTACTGCAGCAGCTTCAGTACTCTTAGATTTTAAAAGCGTTAATTCAAAAACAGGACAACCATATACTCAGCTTGCATACTCAGTAGAGAATCAAAAGAAGGCAGATAAAGATTCTAATATAATTATAATGGAGCAGGTTGATGGAAGAATGGTTCCTAAATTAAGTAAAGACCAACAGGCAGATGCTGAGAGAATTATGAAGACTCAGATAAATATTGGTGTCGATTATGAAGAGACCTTAACTACTCAGAAGACAGGCTTTGAGAAAAGTTCTGTACAGGAGAAAGAGTCAGGAAAGAAAAAAGATAACCAAGCAGTTGTAAGTAACATTGCTAAGTTATGGTATGGAGATGATGCAGAGGTTAAGACTGCAGAAGACTATCTTAAAGGAACTAACCCTGAGATAGCAGCTATCACAAGAACAGGTGATGGTATTGTTATTGAATATACCGCTAAATCAGGACTACCTAAGCAAGAGATTCCGTTTGCAACTACGGCAGGTACAATTACACAGGAACAATTTGTTGAGGGTAATGCAAACTATTTCTTTAATAAAGAAAATAAAATTAAAAACATTCCTGACTTAATGTCTAACTCAAGTCTTGATAAAAACAAGAAATTTAATAAGACATCTAAAGCGTTTACGTTTAATGAGGTTATAAATAAAGAATCAGTAGGAGATGCTTACGATAGAATAACTTTAGCTGAAGCAACTAAGGCAGGATTTTTACCTAAATTATTTGTAGCTGATAATGAAGACCAAACACTTACTAATGTAGCAGGATTTATAACAGGTTTACCGGGTATGGAAAACTACAAAGTAAAAGATGCAGGAGGTACAGATGATGAACTTCACGTTTTAGATGAGGACAACAACATAGTAGAGATATTTGAGTTAGATGCTGCTGATAACTATAATCAAGCTAAAGATGCTCCAAAATATATTAAGCGTTTACTACAGAGGTCTAGGAACTTACAGGCAGCAGCAGATAAAAAAGGTGACTTCTTGTATGACAAGACTCAAGGTAAAAGAAATAGCACAACACAGAAATTTAATCCATCTTTTGTTAAGGGTGGAAAAGCAGCACAATTTTAATTAGACATAAAGCAAAATGAACGAAGAGGCAATTCAAGTAGCATACGATTTATTTGTACAAGACGGATACACAAAGACAATTGAAGATTTCAAAATGTTGATGGCAAACAATCCTGAAGGACAACAAGTTGCGTTTGATTTATTCAAATCTGATGGGTATACAAAAGAGATGGCAGACTTTCAAATCTTAATGGGAGCAGCAGAACCTGAAGAGGAAGTTGTTGTGGAGGAACCATTAAAAAAAAAAGATATTTTGGAATCTCCATTGGCAGGTGGTGGTTCGGAGCAGTCCGTTATTAACACACCTACTCGTGATGAACTTCAAGATATGCTTGATGCTCCAAGGAATACTGCAGGGCAAAATAAGAATGAAGATAGATATGTAGACCCTATTAAAAAATTAGGGATGTATCCTGACGGTGGAGTAGAAGCAGTTGACAATGCTTTTGCACAACAACTTAAAGATATTAAAGTAACTGCACAAAGCGACAAGGAGCAACTACCTTTTGAAGAAGAAAGAAAAGCAAAAGAAGCGGAGACTCAGATAGCAGTTCAACAAAAATACGAGAAGGAAAGGCAAGCAATATTAAAATCACCTGAGTTTGAAGTTGCTCTTACACAAACTAATGCTGATGCAATCAATCAAGGGGAAGACGATGCAGTAGGATACTTCACAAAGCTATATGCACCTTATGGATTTTCATTTAGAACAACAGGAATAGGTGATGCAATGGTGGTTTATCCACCTAACAGTAACGACCCTTTAGAAGTAGATTTAGATACATTTTTTTCTGACGATAAGGAAGCTTCAGCTTTAAGAGAATATGTTAAAGCTAATGCAGTAACACCTGATGAATCAGCTACAACTGCAAAAGAACAAGACGATATAACTCGTGCTCAAAGAGTAAGAGGTATGCGTAACACAGGTCGTATAAATAGTGATGGTACTGAGTCAACTGTATTGATGGCTTCAGGAATAGTAGACGGTAAGTTTGTAGCTTATCCAACATTATTTCCTGATACTGAAGGAGACAATGGTCAATATGGAAGCGACCCTATGTGGTGGAAAGAAGAGAAAGGAATTGATGCTTTTAATGAAGCTAAAAAAAGAGGTGAGGTATTTGAGTTTGACACAGAAGATGAGGCTCAAGATTTTGCTGAAGGTTCTTGGAAGGATATAAACACAGTAGATTCAGAAGCTAATGATTTCTTTACTAAAAGAGGTTATGACTATAGTAGTTACAAGAAGAATTACGACAGGTATGAAGAGATAAGAGATGAACTTTATTTCTTAGAGGAAGCAAATTTTTATGAAAAAGATTTAACTGATGATGAGAGAAAAGAATTCTCTAACTTATATGTTAATGGTAAAAGAAGAAACGGAGCAGTTGCAGAGAGAATAGCTGAGTTAAAATTAGAACAAGATAAATTATACTCTGTAGTTAACGACACAGAATTAATGACAGTTCAGGAAGACTTTGATTTACATATAGATAAGAGACTTAATGAAAGAACAAGTGAAGCAGTCAATCAAAATAGAGTAGCTTTAGAATATGCTGAGGCACTTACGCTAGATAGTCAACAAAGATTTCAAGTTAATCCTGATAAGTTATATACAATAATTCCACAGAATGAGCAGGAACGTATAGTATTAGACCAATTAAACACAGACTATGTTGAAGCTAAAGCTATACAACAACGTGCTGCTGATAAATATATGGTAGCTAGTACATTTCTTGATGCTAAGATTGATGAAAATGTTAGAGAAGAGTTTGTATCTAATTGGGCAGCGGTAACAAATGCTTCTATTAAAGGAACATCTCAAGGTAATGTTGGTAATGAGATTTTAAGAATGTCATTAGGTTTACAAGACCTTGATAACGATGCAAGTTCATTGGAAGCTGCAGACCGACTTATCCAATATATGCAAGACGGTGATACAGGAAAGACAGGTCGTGCAGAATACAGATGGCATTCAGCAAGAGGGTTCAAAGAAACTTGGGATGCTTTTAAAAATGACCCGGCAGAATTAGCAGTAGGTTTTGCAGCTAACTCAATAAGTCAAATGCTTCCATATGGTTGGAAAATTATAGGTACTTCAACTGCTGCAGGAGCAACTGCCGGTGGATTAATTGGTGCTTCAGGATTTGTTACAGGTCCCGGTGGTGTTTTAACAACAGGTGGTGGTCTAGTAGCAGGAGCAGGTTATGGTTTTAAATCAGGTATGGTGGCAACATCATTTGCTTTAGAGTATACCAATGCAGTTATGGATGCAGTAAGGAATCAAGGATTTAATCCTATGGACCCGAACTCTTTAAAGGATGCTTTACAAAGTGAGAGTGTTTGGTCAGAAGGATTGGAGATAGGACTAAAGCGTGGTATCCCAATCGCTATTGCAGATATGCTTTCAGCAGGTCTTGCAGGTAGAGTATTTAAAGCAGGAGCACTTGCTTCAAGAGGAACACGAATTGGATTAGGTTTAACAGAACGTATAGTGTTTGACCCGATTATGGAAGGTCTAGGAGAAACTGCGGCTCAAGTTGTTGTTGGTGGTGAACTTGACTTTAAAGAAATTGCAGCAGAATCAATAGGTGGTCTTGGTAATCAAGGTCCTAATGCAGCGGTAAACATCTTTCTTGATGGTAGAGCGAG
>CESJ01037378.1_pt1 | contig 13996 bp, 12 predicted proteins | sample 356311 | NCBI WGS metagenome assembly CESJ01 (sample SAMEA2621487, study PRJEB7988) | marine metagenome | biome: marine biome (ENVO:00000447); feature: surface water layer (ENVO:00002042); material: "saline water (ENVO:00002010), including plankton (ENVO:xxxxxxxx)" | depth 5 m
CACGGTACGCAGCATTAGTGTTTGGCCAGATAACCCAATGGGGCATGGTGTTGAGGACATGAAATATAGGTTTCAATGGAATTTCCCTATTTTCTTTTCTCCTCACAACCCAAAGAAATTATACACTGCTTCAAATCATCTGCACGCAACAACCAACCAGGGAGAAAGCTGGGAATTACTAAGCCCAGATTTAACTAGAAACGACCCAGAGAAACAAAAATCTTCTGGAGGGCCTATTACCCAAGACAACACCTCTGTAGAATATTATTGTACCATTTTTGCTGCCGCAGAAAGCCCTTTAAAAGAAGGACTGCTCTGGACTGGAAGTGATGATGGCCTTATTCATGTCTCTAAAAATGGCGGCAAAGACTGGAGCAACGTTACCCCAAAAGGCATGCCAGAGTGGATGATGATAAACAGCATTGAACCCTCTGTGTATGATCCAGGAACGTGTTATGTGGCAGGAACCAAATACAAGACAGGAGATTTTAGCCCCTACTTATATAAAACCACAGATTATGGAGCCTCTTGGCAAAAAATTACAAAAGGGATCAATAAAGAGCATTTTACAAGGGTGGTAAGAGAAGACCCAAATCAAAAAGGGCTGTTGTATGCAGGCACAGAAACGGGCATGTATATTTCTTTTAATGAGGGTGACTCTTGGCAAAAATTTCAGCTCAATCTTCCCATCGTACCTATCACAGATTTAACTATCAAAGACGGGAACCTGATTGTAGCAACCCAAGGGAGGAGCTTATGGATCATAGATGATTTAAGCGTGTTGTATCAATTAAATGATGCAAAAAGTAGTGCTAATTATTTATTCGCACCCAAAGACACCTATAGAATGGGCGGCGGTTCAAGGACAGGGAGTTTAACAGAGGGAGCCAACCATCCAAGCGGGGTGATGACCTATTTTAACCTTGCAAATAGTAAAGACAAAAAAGTAACTTTGAGTTATCTCTCTATGGCCAATGACACTATTAAAAAGTTTAGCACAACCCCAGATAAAACTAAAAATATTGATGCCCTTAGTGTTTCTGGAGGGTCTAATTACCATACTTGGAATATGCGCGGTAAAGGCGCCAAACGACTCCCCGGCATGATTTTATGGTGGGCAAGCACCAGTGCGCCACAAGCTGTTCCTGGAGCGTATAAAGTAGTTTTGGAGGTAGAAAATAAGCCAGCACAATCTAGAGCGTTTACAATCCTAGCAGATAAAAATGCAGAGACAGATGTGGCAGGCATGCAAAGGCAATTCGATTTTATCACAGATGTAAATACTACGGTAGATAAAGCGCATACCTCAATAGAAAAAATACGCGCAATAAACAAGCAGTTAAAAGCATTTAAAAAACAATACAAAAGCAATGAGGCTATAAAAGAGTTAATAGAAAAGGCAGATACACTAAGCAAGCAGTTCAGTGATATAGAAAAAGCGTTGTATCAAACCAAAAACAAAAGTGGGCAAGATCCTTTAAACTTTCCTATTAGGTTAACCAATAAATTAGCGCATTTAAATAGCTTGGTGAGTATGGATGATTTTCCACCCACTACCCAAGACATTGCTGTAAAGAATGAATTAACAAAGGCTATTACTAAAGAGTTAGACACCTTAGAGGCACTTATTTCCGGAGAAATTAAGACCTTTAACCAAGAGTTTAACAAAAAACAACTTAACTATTTATTTATAGAGCAATAATTGTTTGCTTCTATTAGCTTTGTGGTATGGAATACGATTATATTAAATCTTTGCACTTAATTTTTGTGATCACTTGGTTTGCAGGGTTGTTTTATATTGTCCGCTTATTTGTATATCAAATAGAGGCCTATGATAAAGAATCTCCTGCTAAAGAAATTTTAGGAGATCAACTCAAAATTATGGCTAAGCGCTTATGGTATATTATTACTTGGCCCTCTCTATTTTTGGCTGTTGGGTTTGCTATTTGGCTTCTGGCACTTCGTCCTTTTTACATTGAAGAGCCTTGGATGCAAGTGAAGCTTGGTTTTGTAGTGGCGCTTATTTGCTACCACATAAAGTGCCATTTTATCTTCAAAGACCTGCAAAATGATAAGGTTACATACTCTGGAAATTTTATGCGCATTTTTAATGAGGGAGCGACCCTTATACTCTTTGCGGTGGTGTTTTTGGTTATTTTAAAAAATGCGGTGAGTTGGATTTACGGCACTGTTGGCATCATTGTTTTTGCCTTACTACTAATGCTTGGTTTTAAACTATATAAACGCATACGAGAGCGATAAGCCATTTGTTTGCTGAAATTTTAGGCCTATAATTACAACCCGTATATATAAAAGCGGTCTAATTATTGTTATCTTTCGGTAGCACAACCTTACAAAACTAATATCCTTGAAGTTTTACACACAATCTCTGCGAAATAGAATCTTTCTCTCCATGTTAATCCTGGTGGTGTTGGCCTCTATTTTAATTGCCGCCGTAACGGTTTATCAGTACCGTGAAGAGGCAGAAGATTACCACCATGATAGGCTAGAGCGGAAGCAGCAAAATATTAAAAAGCACATTAACTACGTCCTTAATGACGCCTCTTACCCTATACAAACAAAGTACATTGCCCTGATTTTTAAAGATGAGATTTATGAAATTAATCGCATCCATAACCTGGAGCTCAGTTTCTATGATTTAAAAGGGGGCTTGCTTAAAAAATCTAAAAACTCGATTGGCAAAGACACAGTAGGCAAAAATTTGCAACCCTATGTGCTAGATGCCTTACTAGCCTCTTCTGAAAAAACCTTTATTGAAGAATTTAAAGCAGCAGATCAAAACTATCAATCATCTTACAGTTTTATTACAGACAGTAACTCAGCGCCATTGGCTATTTTAAATTTGTCTTACATAGAAGAAGATGGGTTTATAAAAGACGAACTAAAAGAGAGCCTTTCTAGATTGGCAGTTGCTTATCTACTTATGCTGGGCATTGCCATAATTTTGGCTTACTTTTTATCAAAGTATATCACAAAGTCTCTCAATATAATTTCTCAAAAAATTATTGACACCAGGCTAGACAAGCGCAATAAACGCATTGATGTTTCAGAAAATACAACTGCAGAAATCACAAATTTAGTAAAGGCGTACAATGGTATGATTGATGAGCTGGAGGTTAGTGCTGCTCAATTGGCTGCCAGCGAGCGAGAAGCGGCGTGGCGAGAAATGGCAAAGCAAGTGGCTCACGAGATTAAAAACCCTTTAACTCCAATGAGACTCACAGTACAGAGTTTTCAGAGAAAGTTTGATGCCAAGGCCCCAGATATTAATGAAAAAATAAAGGAGTACAGCAACACCCTTATAGAGCAAATTGACACCATGAGCTCGATTGCCTCTGCTTTTTCAAACTACGCTCAGATGCCAGCCCAAAAAGACGAGAGCTTAAATATTGTAAAGATCACCAAGCTAGCCCTTGATATTTTTAATGAAGAGTATATTCACTTTACCCCCGAGCACGAGCAAATTATTGCCAGATTTGATCGTTCCCAGCTCATACGAGTAATCAATAACCTAGTAAAAAACAGTACCCAAGCCCTGGAGCAATCTACACAAGAAAACCCAAGAATTGATGTACGTATATTTACGGAAGATCGCTTTGCTGTTATTACCGTTGAGGATAACGGTATTGGTATTTCCAAAGACAATAAAGACAAGGTTTTTGAGCCTAAGTTTACTACAAAAAACAGTGGTATGGGTCTAGGTTTGGCAATGGTTAAGAGTATTGTAGAGGCCTATGGCGGTAGTATTTCATTGATATCCTCAAAGAGTAAAAACACTATTTTTAAAGTGTCAATACCTACCTTACCCTAATCAATTTTAGTATTTTTACGACGCTATTTTATACCAACACAAACTATGAGTTACATCAATATTCTATCCCAAAGCCAAAGTGGTATTACCACCATCACTATTAACAGACCTTCAAAATTAAATGCTTTAAATAGTCAAACCATTGAAGAATTACATGATGCTTTTCAACAAGCTGACACAGATACTCAAACCAAGGTAATTATCATTACCGGAAGCGGAGATAAAGCTTTTGTTGCTGGGGCAGATATTAGTGAGTTTGCAGATTTTTCTGTTGCACAGGGAGAAAATTTGGCCGCTCAAGGACAAGCTTTATTATTTGACTTTGTTGCAAATCTGCAAACACCAGTGATTGCTGCCGTAAATGGATTTGCCCTAGGAGGCGGTTTGGAATTGGCAATGGCCGCACACTTTAGGGTAGCAAGTGATACCGCAAAGATGGGTCTTCCCGAGGTTTCTTTGGGTGTTATTCCTGGCTATGGCGGCACACAGCGCTTGCCCCAATTAGTTGGTAAAGGGCGCGCCATGGAGCTTATCATGACTGCGGGTATGATAGATGCAACAAAGGCTCATGAGTATGGCTTGGTAAATCATGTCACTACACAAGAAGAGTTGCTTGTTCTTGCTCAAAAAATAGCAAGTAAAATTGCTCGGAATTCTTCAGTGGCAATTGCCGCTGCAATTAATGCAGTAAACGCAGGTTTTGAGGACGGGAAAAACGGTTTTGAATCTGAGATAACAGAATTTGGAAAATGTTTTGGGACCGCAGATTTTAAAGAAGGCACACAGGCATTTTTAGGAAAAAGAAAACCTATTTTTCCAGGAAAGTAAAGCATCAAAATTACTTTTCCCCGTTCCACTCTTGGTAGAACTGTTCTAGAAAGCTCTCCATAAACACATGGCGCTCTTGGGCGATTTTTTTACCTGAAGAGGTATTCATTTTGTCTTTTAATTTTAGTAATTTTTCATAAAAATGATTTATAGTAGGAGCATCAGAGGCTTTATACTCCTGGGGTGTCATCTCTAGTTTTGGTTTTATCAATGGGTTATAAATGACTCTGTTTTTAAACCCGCCATAGTTAAAAGTGCGGGCAATACCTATAGCTCCTATTGCATCCAACCTGTCTGCATCTTGCAGCACTTCCAGCTCTTTAGAATGAAATGTTTTGAGGGTATTTCCTCCTTTAAAAGAAACGTTTTCAATAATTTTTATAATGTGTGTGACTGTGTCTTGAGATACGGCTTGAGTTTGTAAAAATGCTTTTGCTTTTTTAGGGCCTATAGTTTCATCTCCATTATGAAATTTGCTATCTGCAATATCATGTAGAAGGGCACCAAGGGCCACGATGGTTTTGTTTACGTTTTCATTTTCAGAAATTAACAATGCATTTTTGTATACTCTTTGCACATGAAACCAGTCATGACCGCCTTCGGCATCGTTTAATTCTTGTTGTACGAAGGCAATGGTATTTTGGATTAAAAAATTAAAGCTAGAGTTGTTTTTCGGCATAATATGTGATTAATAGCATTTAAAAAGTATTTAACATAAAATTGACGTCAATAATTGAAACAAATTTGTCTTTTTGGCGTCTAAATATAAATATCGGTAATTTTACTTAGAACCAAACAAAAGAAAACCTATGAAAAGTGTTTTAATTTCAGGTACAAAATCGCTTATTCAGTTATGTTTTTTTTTGAGCGTATCTGTACTTGCTGCACAGCAAAAAGAAGTAGTTACTGGCGTTGTTAAAAATGTAGACGGCCCCATTCAAGGAGCTGTCATAACAGTAAAAAACACCTTTAATGAGGCAGTAACCAACTTAAAGGGTGAGTTTTCTATCAAGGTAACTCTAGATGACACTGTTTTTGAAATTACCTCATTTGCAATGGAGTATAAAGAGATGTCTATCAAAAGGGGTGCTTCAATGACAATTGAACTAGATTATGACGGCCAGCTCTTAGATGAGGTGGTACTTAAAGGTAAATCAAAATCTAAAGACCAATACGAAGAAACGGCCTATGGAAGAAAAAACAAAAAATCTTTAGGGTACAGTTCTGGCATGGAAATCACAGAAGAGGATATTAAAGGCACAGATGTAACTGTATTTGATATTTTAAGAAAAATGCCAGGGGTAGAAATATTTGGGATGCCAGGATTCAATCAGTCGATACTTTTTACTAGAAATAGAACCATCACCTCACAGGCTCCTAGAGTTGTTTTGGACGGTGCACTACTAGACCAAAGTATCCTCAACTCTTTGAGCCCAAGTGAAATTTCATCTATAAAATTATTAAAAGGATTAACTGCCACGCTTCGTTACGGGCAATTAGGATCTGGAGGGATTATTTTTATTGAGACAAAGCTTGGTAAAGCAAACATCGTAACCACAAAAGAGAAAATAAAATCATTGCAAGTTAAAGGCAACCAGTATATTGAAACAGTGCCTTTATTGGCCTCAGTAAAGACCAAATCTACTACCCTGGTTGCCCTAGAGAAGGCGACCACATTTGCCCAGGCCAAAGCTATTTTTGAAACCCAAGAAAAGACAATAAGCACCATTCCTTTTTATATTGAATCTTCTGATTACTTTTTGAGATGGGATAAAGGCTACTCTTTTAAAATATTATCTACCATTGCCTCTCTAGCCCCTAACAATATAAAGGCCTTAAAGGCTTATGCCTTTATCTTGGAACAGCGAGCAGAGTATAAAAAAGTAGTAAGCATTTACACTCGTATACTAGCTTTAAGGCCAGATAGCTCTCAAGGGTACAGGGACCTTGCCTTGGCTCATCAAGCTGCTGGAGATTATGAGCTAGCCTTTACCTTACTGTATCAAATTGTATACAATACAATACCAAATGTAGACTGTTCTGCAATACAAGAATTGGCCTATAATGAACTTAGACACCTACTAGCCTTTCATAAATCTAAAGTACCCTTTGAAAAATTACCTAATGAACTACTGAGTCTTAATTATAAAAAGGATATTAGAATGGTATTTCAATGGACACAACCTGACGTAGATTTTGATATCCAATTTGTGAGTCCTGAGCGCAAGTTTTTTAACTGGACTCACACAGGGTTTGAATCTAAAACTTTATTGCAGGATGAGGTTTCTCAAGGATATGCCATTAAAGAACATATCATTGATGATGCCCAGCCAGGTACTTGGGTTGTTAATATGGAGTTTTTATCCAATGAAAGACCTAAAAACCCAACGTATTTAAAATATACGGTATTTCAAGATTACGGCTTACCTACCCAGACCAAAAAAACTAAGATTATTGCCATGAAAGATCTTCAAAACAAAGTAACGATAGATCTCTTTGTAAACTAAGGATTATTCAGTGACAATGTTTTTTGTAATAATTTGCTCAGTAACGGCTATAAGCTCTTGATGTGAGTGATCTGAAATTTTTATTACAGGATGTATGTGATGTTTTAAGTGCACCCCCAAGCCCATTGGGAAGAATCCATATTGCTGCAATTTCCAGGAGTTATTTACTGTAATTGGCAACACATATCCCCCCGGCATTTGTTCAAAGAGAATCTTAAGCCCTAGTTCTTTAAAGCTCTTGGGAGTTCCGTCTTTACTTCTGGTACCTTCGGGAAAAATGACAACACTTCTGTTGTTTTTTGCTGCGTACTGCCCAATTTTGATAATTTGCTGAGTAGCCTCTAGTGGTTTTCTTCTATTTATTAATACCGAGGCACCATGGGTGAGGTTATAGGAAATTGATGGAATGCCTTTCCCTAATTCTTTTTTAGCAATAAAAGCAGGATGTCTTTTTCTTAGATGCCAAATAATAGAGGGGATATCCCAGGTGGTTTGGTGGTTAGAAACAATGATTAAAGGAACATTTTCTGGAATTTCTTCTTCTACAGTAAAACTAAAACGAGTGCCAAGAACATGCAAGACTTTGAGTATGGTCCAGTTTAAAACATCTACAGCTTTTTTGTGCCCTTTGTAGCCAAAAAAGGTAAACCCCACCCATTGCCCTATATGAAATACTGCTAAAGCACAAGCAAAACACAGGTAAAATAAAAAACTAATAGGATAGCTTATGATTTTTAGCAAAGGTGTTTGGTTTTAAAATTTTGTTTAAGGTATAAAAATAAAAAATTCCGATCACCTTAAAATAGAGAACGGAATTTTTAATAGGATGTTTTTATAGATTAGCAGTGCTCGTTAAAAGCTCCTTTTAGGTTTTCTGCAATCATATCTGCATGGCGGCCTTCGATGTGATGACGCTCTAGCATATGTACAAGCTCTCCATTTTTAAATAACGCCATAGAAGGTGAACTTGGAGGGAAAGGCACCATTTGTGCGCGTGCCGCATCTACAGCATCACGATCCACTCCTGCAAATACAGTTACTAGGTGGTCTGGTTTACTGTCATTTTGTAAAGACATACGAGCTCCTGGGCGTGCATTTGCAGCAGCACAACCACAAACAGAGTTTACCACCACTAGGGTAGTTCCTTCTTTGCTAAGTGCATCTGTAACGTTTTGTTGTGTATGTAATTCTGTAAACCCAATATTTGTGAGTTCTTCACGCATAGGTTTTACTAATTCTGGTGGGTACATAATTTTAATATTTAAATTGTTTGTCGAGCTACAAAGATACTCAATAAGTTGGTTAAAATTTGCTAAAATTTCTGACACCTCCACAATTTCAATTCCATATTATGTAACAATTTAGCGTATTGCTTTGCGTATATTTGTGTCTTAATACAGTATATATGTTTAGCATTTTTGGAGCAGTAGTTGGGTATAGTATTTATAGGTTTCCGGGAGCAATTGCGGGCTATTTCTTAGGGTCTTTTATTGACCGGTATAAGAGTAATAGAAGAAATTCTGGCGGTCAGCGAGATGTTTTTAGAGATTTGTTTGATCAACAACGAGGTAAAACAGTAAACCCTGCAGATTTTGAAATTAATCTACTATCCTTGGCATCATTTGTTATCAAAGCAGATGGCAAAGTAAGCCAAAGTGAGTTAGACTTTGTGCGTAGATACTTTGTCCAGGCCTACGGGAAAGATAGAGCCAATGCCACTTTTAAGGTGTTTAATGATGTCATAAAAAAAAGCGATATATCTGCCAAGGGTATCGCAAGTGATATTCGTTCAAAAACGCGGTATGAATCCAGATTGCAAATTTTACATTTTTTGTTTAGTATTGCCAGTGCTGACGGAACTGTAACAACCAGCGAGGTTGATATGATCAACCAAATTGCAGGATATCTTTCTATTGAGTCTGCAGATTTTCATAGCATAAAAGCAATGTTTTTTAAGAATCCGGACAGGGCTTATAAAATTTTAGAAATAGACAAAACAGCTACTGTTGCTGAAATTAAAAAAGCCTACCGCACCATGGCCAAAAAGTACCATCCAGACAAACTTATAGACATGGATGAGGCCTATAAAAAAGGAGCAGAACAAAAGTTTAGAGAAGTCCAAGAATCTTACGAAAGTCTCCAAAAGGAGCGCGGCTTTTAATCGATTCGGTTATTTTCAGACACTATTATTTCCAAAAGTTGTTTGGTGTTTAAATACTGAAAATAACGTGCGGTTGCTTTAAAGTTTTCATCCAAAAAAACCAAAGCCGGTAGGCTAAACTCCTTGTTTTTCTGGCTTGCCATCAGCAATGGTATTTGATGTACTGGATTGCGTTTATTTATGCGTTTATTTATAAAAACTTGATTTCCAAAAACAATGGTGTCCTTAGATTCTACATTCATTTTTACTGCATAATAATGTAGGTTCAGTTCTTTAATAATAGCACTTTTTGTAAAAACATCTTTCTGCATTTTTAGACAAGGAGCACACCAATTTGCATAAAAATCTATAAAAACTTTTTTAGGATTTGTTGCTAAGGAGTCTTCCAATTGACTAAAATCTAACCATTGTATTTTTGGCTGGTTTTGCGCAAAACCAGCCAAACTTAGCTGTAGTACTGCAATTACTAAAATGAATCTACTATTCAATTTCTATAAAGAGTTTATGGTCAAACCTACAAAAAAGCTTCGAGGCAAACCTGGTCCATATACAAAGTTACTATCTCTGTTTTTTCCAGTATCAAAATCGTCTTGATAACTGTTAGTTACATTTTTAATACCTCCGTATAATTCGAGCCCTGTTCCTATATTATCAAGCTCAAATTTGCGTGCTACTCTAAAACTTAGTTCCGTAAAAGAAGGGGTTCTAAAATATTCATCAACCGTTTGTCCTGTATTTTCGCCTGCAAAGTGTGCGATATCCATAGGTCCTGTATAGACAAGATTTGCACTAGCAGTCCACTGTTTGGTAGGAGTATATGTTACTGTTGCATATCCATATTGGTTCGGGGTTCTTAAAAATTCCTGTTTAGGGGCGAGGTCTTCAATAGTTTCTACGGCATCATCAAATTTACTAGATTGGATGGTGAACCCAGCGTCTACCTGGAAAACATAATCAAAATTAGCCCGTCCTTCCAGTGTGATACCTTTTACTGTTGCTCCGCTACCGTTTCTTTTTTCAAAGAGTTCGCCAAATTCGTCTTCTCCCACTGGAGATAAGAAAAACGCATCATCTAAATGTGTATAAAATCCTTCCACTGTAAAACCAGCAATAAAATGTTCTGTTGCTTTATCATAATTTACGGAGGCTGTAAAACTGTTAGAACGTTCTTCTATTAAATTTTCAGCTAAAGCAATTCTAGAAACTCCTCCCCCTGCAAAAGCGATATGTAAATCTGTGTCAAATGCCTGTGGAGCTCTAAAACCTGTTCCCCAACCCGCACGAAATTGGGTTGTTTCTTGAAATTTATACAGCAGTGACATACGAGGACTAAAAATTACATTGTCTACAAGGTTGTGATCATCCAATCTAAAACCAGCTAAGAAATTTATTTTTTCAGTAACATCCCAGTCATTTTGAACAAATGCACCTAGGTTTTTTGTGGTTTGATCCACAAGAAATTGGTAGGAAGGAATCTCATCAAAAACATCGTCATAAACATATTCAACACCACCGGTAAGTGTCGTTTTTCCACCCAAGAAACGATCAAATCTATGATTCACCTGGATACCCCCTTGATGTGTACTTACATCTGATATTCCGTAGGGAGGGTTTTCATAAAATGCTTGTTGTTGTATTGGATCATCTGGGATGATTCCTGTGTAGTGATCACGATCTGTTTGCTGCCCGCCATAATAGGCTATAAATGAACTTTTATCTTCATTGAAATTAATTTGATAATCAAGACTCCCCATCAATACATTATGGGTGCGTTCTTCAGATTGTTTTGCGAGAAATGCTACTTTATCCGTAATTTCCCCTCCGTACCGGTATTCATATAAACTAGAAAAACTCATTTCTAATTTTGAATTTTCTGTGGGAAGAATAAAAGCATTCACACCAAAAGAATTATCTTTTAGAGAAGGTAACTCAGAATAGTTGTCACCATTTGCATCAAAAACTCCTCTTTCTCGACGGTTCACAAAAAAAGTAGCCCCAGCATTATAGTCTTTACTAACTACTGTCGCATTTCCGCTTAACACATGCTGTTGGGTATCACCATCAAGACTTTCAAAGGTATAATTTAAGCTATATTCATTTTTTTTAGGGATTTTAGTAATAACATTTACAGTACCACCTATAGCGCTAGATCCATATAGTGCTGAAACACCGCCGCGAACCACTTCAATACGTTCAATCATGTTTACGGGGATTTGCTGTAAGCCATACAAACCAGTTAGTGGGCTAAAAATAGGGCGGCTGTTGATTAAAATTTGTGAGTAGCCACCTTGAAGACCATTCATTCTTAGCTGCGTGTAGTTACACGTCTGGCAGTCTGTCTCAACGCGCAATCCTGGCTGAAATCTAAGTCCTTCAGATAAATCTGTAGCAACAACTTGCGCTAATGTTTCACTATTAATTAGATTTACAATTACAGGAGAGTCTGTTCTTCGTTTAGGTGTTCGGGTTCCAGTAACAACTACTTCTGCTAAAACTTCGTCATTTGGCTCTAGTTCAAAATGTAGCGTAATGGTTTTTTCTGCATTAATTTCTATACTTTTTTCTGCAAGAGTATAGCCCTGCGATTGTGCAATTAAGGTGTAGGTGCCTTGGGGTAATTCTAAACTATAGTTTCCATTTGCTGAGGCGGTTGTGCCTTTAGAGCCACCTTTTAAGTAGATAGAAGCAAAGGGAACAGCTTGGTTCATTGAAGTCACTTTTCCTTTAATGATACTGTTAGTTTGTTGAGCATGGGAGGAAAGACTTATAAAAAGCACGAGTAAAAGAAAATTTTTCATAGGGAAAACAAATTATTAGGGGTATATAATTATAATTTTAGGCAAAGCTAAACATTAGTTTTTGAATAAAAAAAATTATATTTGCTCTTATATAAAATCAATATGACACTTGCAGAAGAAAACTACTTAAAAACAATCTTTCATTTAGAGCGCAAACTCAAGAGTGAGGTAAGCACTAACGCTTTAGCTGAGCGTATGCAGACCCGAGCTTCTTCGGTAACAGATATGATGCAAAAGCTAGCAGATAAAAAAATGCTAGTATATAAAAAATATAAGGGAGTTCAATTAACTGAAAAAGGAAAAAAAGCAGCAGCTTATGTGGTAAGAAAGCATAGGCTTTGGGAAGTTTTTTTAGTTGATAAGCTCAAGTTTCATTGGGATGAGGTACATGAGATTGCTGAGCAGATGGAACATATAAATTCTGTAGAGTTAATTAAAAGACTAGATGCTTTTTTGGGTCATCCAGATTTTGATCCACACGGAGATCCTATTCCGGACAAAGACGGAAATATTAAAAAGGCAGAAAAAAGATTGCTCTCCGAACTTATTAAAAACCAAATAGGCATTTGTGTTGGAGTGAAAGAATCCAGCCCAGAGTATCTACAATATTTAGACAAAAAGAAAATAAGTATTGGCACCAAAATCAATGTCTTGGGCAAAGAGTTTTTTGATGGTTCTATGATGATTCAGGCAGAGAGAGATCAATTTTTTGTATCTAAACAAATTGCAGAAAATTTATACGTTCAAATAAATTAAAATGATGAAAAGAGCGATAACAATACTAGCAGTAATAATTGTTTTAGGATGTAAAAACAATAAACAAGACAACGGTAAACTTAATGTTGTGGTTACCACATCGATGCTAACCGACCTAGTAAAAAACATAGGTGGTGATCTTATTAACATACAAGGGTTAATGGGAGCTGGAGTAGATCCTCACCTATACAAAGCAAGTGAGGGTGATGTTTCGAAACTATTTAATGCAGATGTTATTTTTTATAACGGATTGCATCTAGAAGGAAAACTAGTGGAGGTTTTTGAAAAAATGGAAGCTCAAAAAACAACTGTAGCCTTGGGAGAATTTTTAGCAAAAGATGGCTTGATTGGCTCAGACTATTTTGCCTCTAATTATGATCCTCACGTGTGGTTTAATATTCAATACTTTAAGGAGTTTTCAGACAAAGTAACGAATGTTTTATCAAATAAAGATCCTAAAAACGCAGGGAGCTATACTGTAAATAACATCGCATTTCAGCAAGAATTAGATCTCTTACAAACAACTGTTGTAAACACGATTGCTACCCTTGCGCCAGAGAAGAGAATTTTGGTTACGGCTCATGATGCGTTTAATTATTTTGGGAAGGCCTACGGCTTTAAAGTAGTTGGGCTTCAAGGGCTCTCTACCGCCACCGAAGCTGGTGTACAAGACGTGCAGCAGCTCTCTGAATATATCATAAAAAATAAGGTGAAAGCTGTATTTATTGAAAGCTCTGTGCCAAGAAGAACTATAGAAGCATTAGAGGCTGCAGTGCTGTCAAAAGGCCATCAGGTTTCCATTGGCGGCTCTTTGTATAGCGATGCTCTTGGAGATGCGGGTTCTGTAGAGGGCACCTATATAGGAATGTTCCTCTATAATGTAAAGACCATTGTTAACGCCTTACAATAACATATGACACAAAAAATTGCCATACAAGTAGATGACTTAACCGTAGCATATAATTACAAACCCGTTTTGTGGGATATAGATTTGGTGATTCCACAAGGGGTTTTAATGGCGATTGTTGGACCTAATGGTGCAGGAAAATCTACCCTAATAAAAGCTATTTTAGGCATTATAGACCCCATTGCAGGTAGCGTGGCCATCTATGGG
>CESJ01049449.1_pt1 | contig 13924 bp, 7 predicted proteins | sample 356311 | NCBI WGS metagenome assembly CESJ01 (sample SAMEA2621487, study PRJEB7988) | marine metagenome | biome: marine biome (ENVO:00000447); feature: surface water layer (ENVO:00002042); material: "saline water (ENVO:00002010), including plankton (ENVO:xxxxxxxx)" | depth 5 m
ATTTCATCTATTTAGATTATTTTTCTGCCATGGTTGATAAAAAAGGAGGCTTAAAAGTTCCTGATTACACTGCTGCAAATGACCTTGTTCACCCAAACAAGGAAGGGTATTTAGTAATGGAAATATTGGCAGAAAAAGCAATTAAAAAGGCATTAAACTACTAATAATGTATAGAAATATTTTAAATTTAACACTCTTGGTTAGTCTCTTTTTCTTCTATTCTTGTAAAGATTCACAACAAAGTGAATTAAAATTAAACCCTCTTTTTTCAAACCATATGGTACTTCAACAAAAGCAGAATGTTGCTGTTTGGGGGATGTATATACCAAAACAAAAGGTTCTCGTCAAAGGAAGTTGGGGTGAAGAATCATCTACTATCACAGATCTAAATGGAAATTGGAAACTTACAATTCCAACACCTAGTGCAGGTGGTCCTTTTGAAATAAATATTATTACTAAAGATACAAACATGCTACTTGAAGATGTTATGATAGGCGAAGTTTGGTTAGCTTCTGGTCAATCAAATATGGAAATGGATTTCAATTACTGCTGTAATAGTACAGATTATTCTGAAATAGAAATTTCAAACGCTGATTATCCTCAAGTTAGAATGCTTAATGTTTCAAAACAGTTAAGTACTTCTCCTGCTAATGACTTTGATGGTATATGGGAAAAAGCCATCAAGAAGAATATCACAAAGTTTAGTGCTGCTGGTTATTTTTTTGCAAAAAGGTTACACAACGAATTAAATGTACCCATAGGAATTATACACGCAAGTTGGGGTGGAACTGATATAGAAGCTTGGACTAGTAGAGAAAAATTAAGTAGCCTGAGTTTTCTTGATAAAAAAATGAAGCCTTATGACAAGTTAGTTGAAGATTCTTCAAAATCTAAAAAATGGTTTTCACAATTTAATTCCATCAATGTTCCTTCTGATATCTGGTACTTGTTTTTAGGAGATAAACTAGGATTTCCTGATAAGTGGCGAAATTTAAATTTTAAAGACGAAGCTTACATAACATCAGATTATAACAATTATGAGCAATGGAAACAACTAGAGTTACCTGGCACATTCGATAATGTTTTCAAAACAAAAGATTTTAATGGTGCTATTTTGTTTAGAAAATCATTCACCTTAGATGAAATTAAAGGAGATTACAGTCTTCATTTAGGTCCAATTAGTGATATGGACTTTAGTTACATAAACGGAGAAGAAATTGGATCTAGTCTTGGTAAGGCTAGTGGGAGAGATAAAGTCTATAAAATTCCAAAAAAACTTCTTAAAATCGGGGAAAACAATATCATAATACGTGTAATAAACCAATATGGGGAAGGTAAAGTAGGAACTATTTCACTAAACAATACCATTGGAGGTGATCTCTCTTTAGCTGGTCAATGGAATTACAGAGTATCTGCGGAAGTATACGGACAAATAAACTCGTTCAAATGGCCTTACACTGATTTTTATTTATATGATAAAGAAGCTATAAACTTTTCAGAGAGACCTCCTGTTGTTAATTATAGCTCAAGTGCACCCTCAGGACTTTTTAATGGGATGATTAACCCATTAATCCCTTACAATATAAAAGGAACCATATGGTACCAGGGAGAAAACAATGTGCAAAGATTTAAAGAATATGAAACCCTTTTTCCAGCTCTTATAAAGGACTGGCGTACAAAGTGGAATACAGCTTTTTCTTTTTATTTTGTCCAAATTGCTCCCTTTTATAATTACAATGGACTTTCTTCTTCATTAAGAGATGTTCAAAGAAAATCCTTAAACATTCCTAAAACAGGGATGGTCGTTACCTTAGACATTGGTGAGATTAACGACATACATCCGTCTAACAAACACGATGTTGGAAATAGGTTGGCTGGTTTAGCTTTAGCAAAAGACTATGGGAAATTGATTGTAGCTTCAGGACCCTTGTATAAAAGTCATCAAATTTCTGGAAATAAATTACTGCTAGAGTTTGATTTTATTGGTAGTGGTTTGATGTCTAAAGGATCAAAATTATTAGAGTTTGAAATTGCAGGAGATAACAAAAATTACGTCCCAGCAGAAGCTATGGTTGTGGGTAATAAAGTCCATATATTCTCATCTTCCATACCTAAACCGATTTATGCTAGATATGCCTGGAAAGATAGTAGCACTGCAAGTTTATTTAATAAAGAAGGTCTCCCTGCATCATCGTTTACTACAGAATAAGTGAGTTTGTTCTTATACAATAAACATGGCTGATTTGAGACAGTGATTAATTATAAAGAATTATCCATAATATCTTTTACTATTTCTGGGTTTAACAATGTGCTCACGTCTCCTAAGTTAGCAGTATCATTATGTGCTATTTTTCGAAGTATTCGTCGCATAATTTTACCTGAACGAGTTTTAGGTAAACCACTTGTAAACTGAATTTTATTAAGCTTCGCAATAGGTCCAATATGTTCTGTAATAATCTGGTTGATTTCTTTACGTAAATTATCAGGATCTCTAGATGCTCCGGTATCTTTTAAAATCACATAGCCATATAGCGCATTGCCTTTCACATCGTGTGGATAACCCACAATAGCAGATTCTGCAACAGCTGGATGCTCATTAATGGCATCTTCTATTGGTGCCGTTCCTAAGTTATGACCCGAGACAATGATTACATCATCTACACGACCAGTTATTCGATAGTAACCAACCTCATCTCGTAAAGCACCGTCTCCTGTAAAATAATTGTTTTTATAGGTCGAAAAATACGTTTCTTTATAGCGAATATGATTTCCCCAAATGGTTCTTGCTATACTTGGCCAAGGGAATTTAATACACAATCGTCCTTCTACCTGATTACCTTTTAACTCATTACCCTTTTCATCCATTAATGCTGGGATAATACCAGGAAATGGTAAGGAGGCATAGGTAGGTTTCGTGGGAGTTACATAAGGTATTGGACAAATCATTATTCCCCCAGTTTCAGTTTGCCACCAAGAATCTATAATCGGGCAGTTTTTTTTCCCAATATTGTCGTTATACCAGTGCCAAGCTTCTTCATTAATAGGCTCTCCAACAGAACCTAATACTTTAAGGGAGCTAAGATCATGTTTTTCTACCAATTCTAATCCTTCTTTTGCCAGGGCGCGTATAGCTGTTGGTGCTGTATAAAATTGATTTACTTTGTGTTTTTCAACTACTTCCCAGAAGCGTCCATAATCTGGATAACTTGGTACACCTTCAAACATAAGTGTTGTAGCACCGTTTGCCAAAGGACCATAAACAATATAACTGTGTCCTGTAATCCAACCTATATCTGCTGTACACCAATACACATCATTTTCTGTGTACTGAAATGCATTTTTAAATGAATACGCTGTGTACACCATATAACCTGCAGTAGTGTGTACCATTCCTTTTGGCATTCCAGTAGAACCTGATGTATACAATATAAACAAAGGATCTTCTGCGTCCATAATTTCAGCCTTACAGTTAATTGACGCTTTATCTAGTAGTGGCTGAAGCCATTGATCACGGCCCTCTACCATGTTAATATCAGTATTGATACGCTTAGCAACCAAAACAGAATCTATACCAGGACAATCTTCTAAAGCTTCATCGACAATGCTTTTTAAATCAATCGTTTTAGCACCACGGTAAGAACCATCTGATGTAATGACCATCTTACAATCAGAATCATTTATTCTTGTTGACAATGCCGTTGCAGAAAAACCTGCAAAAACAACAGAATGAATCGCTCCAATTCGTGCGCATGCCAACAGAGAAATAGCTAATTCTGGAATCATTGGCAAATAAATACAAACACGATCTCCTTTTCTTATTCCTTGGTCTTTCAAAACGTTGGAAAATTGATTGACACGCTCGTGTAATTGACTATAGGTAATATGTTGTGAGCCTTCGCTAGGATCATTTGGCTCAAACAAAATGGCTGTTTTATCGCCACGCGTTGATAAATGCCTGTCTATACAATTCTCAGTAATATTAAGTTTTGCTCCCTCAAACCATTTTATTTCTGGTTTGGTAAAATCCCAACTTAAAACCTTGTCCCATTTTTTACGCCAACTAAAATGCTCCTCAGCAACTTCTTCCCAAAAATTTTCAGGCTCTGTTATAGATTTTCTATAGACTTGGTAATATTCTTCAAGGTGTTTTATATGGTAATTGCTCATTATATTTGTTTATTAGAGTAAAAAAACCGTTCACTCTCTTGTTTCTGAATATCGTTTACAGGTTAAAAAAACGACTGTCTATTTCACTTAATCAGTCAATAATTACTGCCAAAGTACTATATTTTCATTATTAATGGGTTGCTTCACCGGCACCACTAGGAATTCTTATATTTTCTACAATTTCTACGACTTCTCTTGGCGGTGCTGGAGTGAATCTTGAAACTACGATAGAGACAATAAAATTAGCAAACATGGCTACTGTTCCAAAACCTTCAGGCGAAATACCAAACCACCAATCGGCCTCTGAACCTCCACCAAACCAATCAAACTTAAATTTTGTCATATAAAAAATCATCAGTAAAATACCTGTAATCATTCCAGCTATAGCACCTTCTTTATTCATTCGCTTGCTGAAAATTCCCAAAATTATAGCTGGAAAAAATGACGCAGCGGCCAAGCCAAAAGCTAAAGCTACTGTTGCTGCTACAAAGTCTGGTGGATTGATCCCAAAATACCCAGCAACACAAACAGCAACAACTGCTGATAACCGAGCTGCTACTAATTCTCCTTTTTCAGAAATACTTGGTTTGATCATTTTCTTTATTAAATCATGAGATACAGAGGCAGAAATAACTAATAATAATCCTGCTGCAGTTGATAAAGCAGCTGCTAATGCTCCTGCTGCTACAAGTGCAATAACCCAATTTGGTAAATTTGCAATCTCAGGATTAGCTAATACCATGATATCTCTATCAACAATAAGTTCATTTTTTGAGGCATCAGCGAGGTATTGTATTTTACCGTCCTTATTTTTATCATCAAATTTAATCAGACCTGTTGTTTCCCAATTAGAAAACCATTCTGGCATTTCTTCACGTTTTTTATCAGTAACTGTTTCTATCATATTTATTCTAGAAAAAACTGCTATTGCTGGGGCTGTAGTATATAAAATTGCAATAAAAAGCAGTGCCCAACCAGCTGATTTACGGGCATCACTTACTTTTTTTACAGTAAAGAACCGAACAATAACATGTGGCAATCCTGCTGTACCACACATTAGTGCTGCCGTTATTAAAAAAACATCAAGCTTAGATTTAGTTCCTGTTGTATATGCTGCAAAACCTAATTCTCTGTGGAGATTGTCTAATTTATCTAATAGAAATACCCCATTTTGATCTGCACCTCCAAAACCTAATTGTGGAATTAGATTCCCTGTCATTTGAATAGATATAAAAATTGCCGGTACCATAAAAGCAAAAATTAGGACACAATATTGAGCTACTTGTGTATATGTAATCCCCTTCATTCCCCCTAAAACAGCATAAAAAAGAACAATGATCATACCCATTATTACTCCTGTATTTATATCAACCTGTAAAAAACGAGAAAACACCAATCCTACTCCACGCATTTGACCAGCTACATAGGTAAAGGAAACAATCAGTGCACAAAATACAGCGACACTTCTTGCAACATTAGAATAATAACGATCACCTATAAAATCAGGAACTGTAAATTTTCCAAATTTTCGAAGATAAGGAGCTAGTAATAAGGCTAGCAATACATAACCTCCAGTCCATCCCATTAAATATACCGATCCGTCATAACCACTAAAAGAAATGATTCCTGCCATAGATATAAAAGAGGCTGCGGACATCCAATCGGCTGCTGTTGCCAAACCATTAGCTAGAGGTGAAACACCCCCTCCAGCGACATAAAATTCTTTAGTTGAGCCAGCTCTTGACCAAATAGCTATCCCTATATATAATGTAAATGTTATTCCTACTAAAATCCACGTCCATGTTTGTATATCCATAAATTATTTATCTAGATTAAATTTTTTATCAAGTTTATTCATCAGTAGTATATATACAAAGATTAAGATAACAAAGACATAAATAGACCCCTGTTGTGCAAACCAAAAACCCAATTTAAAGCCTCCAATTTTAATTGTATTCATTTCTTCTACTAGAAGGATTCCAAAACCGAATGAAACCACAAACCAAATTGTTAGTAGTATGGCTAGATATTTTAAATTTTCTTTCCAGTATTTTTTTTGATTCGTCATTTCCATAATTACTATATATTAAAAGTGATAACGCTTAAAAGCTTCAATGGCAGCATAATCTGCGAGGCCTAAGTCATTGTATGTTTTTGCTGTTAACCTATTTCTATCTTCAACTCGTACCCAAAATTCTCTGGTATCATCGCCCTGAAACATAACGCCGTCTTTTTGAGATTGATGGAAGAAAATAGCATGTCTCTTTTTAAGCACTTGATCTGGACTCATTGGAACAGCCATTTCAATTTGATAGGGTTCCCATTCGTGCCAGGCACCTCTATACAACCAAACCCAACAATCATCCATGTATTTATGATGTTTTAATGTATCTAAAGACTCAAATATGGCATCTAGACAAACTTTATGTGTACCGTGCGGATCAGCCAAATCACCTGCTGCATAAATTTGATGCGGTTTTATATCATTTATTAATCTGCACATTATATCGATATCTTTTTGTGATAAATTATTTTTTTTGATGGTTCCTGTTTCATAAAAAGGAAGCGCTAAAAAATGAACATTACTGTCCTCTAATCCCAGATATCTTGTAGCTAATAATGATTCACTTCGTCTGATTAGCCCCTTTAATTTGAGCACTTCTGGTGAATCAATATCTTGAGTTGTTTTATTTTTTAATACATCAACAACTTTTTTGGATTTAGTTGAATCTGGATTTATTGCTAAAGAAATTTCAGCAAATTTTAAAGCTTCTTCATCAGATACAGCAATATTTCCAGAAGTTTGATATGCAACATGTACTTCATGACCTTGTTCTACCAAACGATCAAAAGTACCTCCCATAGAAATCACATCATCATCAGGGTGAGGACTAAAAATAATAATTCTCTTTTTTGGAATAGCAGCGCGTTCCGGTCGGTTTTCGTCATCGGCATTGGGTTTTCCTGCTGGCCATCCGGTGATGGTATGCTGCATCTTATTAAACATTTTTATATTTAAGTCATAAGCAGTTCCCTCTAGGGTTAAAAGTCCAGACATCCCGTTATTGTTATAGTCCTTATCTGTTAATTTTAAAATAGGTTTATGGGTTAATCCACTCAACCAAACCACCGCTTTTAATTTTAATGATTCTGTCCAAAAACAAGACATTACCAACCATGGAGTTTTTACTCGTGTTAGTGAAACTGAGGCACCTTTGTCTAAAACAAAGGTTGTATTGTTATGGTCCTGTAAATAGGTGGCAGGTAGTTGCGAAGACATCTCCCCTTCAATGGTTTTCATAAGTATTTCAGCTTTACTTATACCCCATGCAAGAAGAACAATCCTTTTGGCACTTCTAACAGAACCAATACCCATTGTAATTGCTTTTCTTGGCACATTATCGATCCCAAGAAATGAAGATGCTGCGTCTGTTCTAGTAATATAATCTAATGTTATATTTCTTGTTCCTGAATTAAAATGAGATCCTGGCTCATTAAATCCAATATGTCCGGTTCGACCAATTCCCAAGAGTTGAAAATCAATACCTCCTGCTTTCTTTATTTTCGTTTCGTAGTCAATACAATATTGATACAGTTCTTCTGGACTAATTTTTCCGTGTGGAATATTGATGTTTTCAGGAAGAATATCTATGTGCTTAAATAGATGCTCATTCATAAAGTAATGATAGCTCTGAATATTATTCTTATCCATCGGATAGTATTCATCTAAATTGAAAGTAATAACATTTACAAAACTCAACCCATCTTCTTTATGCATCCTTACGAGCTCTTCATAAACTTTTATCGGAGAAGATCCTGTAGCTAATCCTAGGACACAAGATTCGTTTCGATTTGTTTTATCCCAAATTAAACTTGCAATCTCTTGTGCTACGATAATTGAAGCCTCATTAGATGAATCGAAGATAACATTGTGAATTTTTTCAAATCGTGTTTCTTCAAATTTACCAGCCTCGGTATAACTTATATCGGGTATGTTTGGGTTTATTTTTGTATTCATTATCCGTTATTTTATAATATAGTAGATTTAATTTTACTCCAAATTTTAATTAATAGGATTCCAGAAACAATTGAAATAATTGTTAGTGGTATAGCATAGTTATACATACCATAAATCCAGTATCCTGTTGCAAACATGCAGCTATAAATCAAAACACATCCTATTAACATGGCAACAATTCCAGACGGAACACTCCATCCTTGATCAGTATTTTTTAATATAATATCTTCTGCTTTAGCTTCTTTAATTACTTTTGACCATCCAGGACCTCCAGGCTGAATTTTCTTGTAAAAATCTCGAAGTACTTGTTCGCTTTCTGGTTGTGTAACATATGTGGCAATTAACCAAATACAAGTAGTTACCAACACAACCATGGGATATTCATAATAATCTTCAAATATTCCTTGTTCGGAATCAAATAAATAGTCGCCAACTGGGGTTAGTTTTACTATAATTGAAATTATACCAGAGGCAAACATGGCTGTAATTTCACTCCATGCATTAATACGCCACCAAAACCATCGTAAAATAAAAATTAATCCAGTTCCTGCTCCAAAAACTAATAATACTTCGAACAATTGTAAAGCATTTTGTAATAGTAACGCAAGTATTGCGCTTAAAATCATTAAGCCCACAGTTGATATTCTTCCAACTGCTACTAATTTTTTTTCAGATGCCTCAGGATTAATATGTTGTTTATAAAAATCATATACCATATAGGAAGAGCCCCAATTTAACTGAGTTGAAATAGTGCTCATATAAGCCGCTATTAATGAAGCCAATACTAAACCTAGCAAACCACTTGGTAATTTAGTAAGCATTGCAGAATACGCTAAATCATGCCCTAACTTATCGCTTGCAACATTAGGGAAAGCCTCTTGAATACTAACTAAATCTGGAAATATAACTAGTGATGCTAATGCTACTAATATCCAAGGCCAAGGTCTTAATCCATAATGCATGATGTTAAAGAAAAGAGTAGCTCCAATAGCATGATTTTCATCTTTAGCTGCCAACATTCGTTGTGCTATATAACCTCCACCACCTGGTTCTGCTCCTGGATACCAAGAACTCCACCATTGAACTGCTAAAGGAATAATTAACAACGTAATAACAGCTTTTTTATCACTTAAATCTGGAAACATAGAAAGCTTATCAGCTACATGTTCGTTAGCCATTAATGCTTCTATACCGCCTACTTCTGGAATATTAACCAAATAATAGGCTGCGCCTATAGAACCACCCATTGCAACAAAAAATAAGACAAAATCTGTATAAACGACTCCTTTAAAACCACCAAGCGCACTAAAAATAACAGTGATAAGTCCTGCGCTTATTACAGTTTGCCAAGGCTCCAAACCCAACATAATACCTCCAATTTTTATGGCGGCTAATGTTACTGCAGACATCGTAATAACATTAAAGATCACCCCTAAATAAATAGCTCTAAATTTCCTTAAAAAATTTGCTGGAGCACCACCATATCGGAACTCATAAAATTCAATATCGGTATTAACATTTGATTTTCTCCATAGTTTAGCATATACAAAGACTGTTAGTAATCCTGTTATTAAAAAAGCCCACCATACCCAATTTCCAGAAACACCATTTGTTCTAACGATATCTGTTACTAAATTGGGTGTATCGGTAGAAAAGGTGGTGGCTACCATAGACACCCCTAATAACCACCAGGGCATCGTACGTCCAGAAAGAAAAAACTCTGTTGAGCTTTTACTAGATTTTTTTGAAACATAAATTCCTATTGAAAGTGTAATTGTAAAGAATAAAATAATCAATGCATAATCTAATGTGCTTAGTACTACCATAGTTTTATATGATTAATTTCTTATTGTGAATTTGTGCTAATAGATAAATTATATCTGTTGTTGCTTTTTTTTAAATTAACGCAATTAAAAGTCAAAAAACAAAAAAACCACAGATTTTCTGCTAAAAAAAATTCAGATATTTTAGAGTTTATACGAAGCGAGTAGAAAAAACCCTTTGGGTAAATTAAAATGAAAGAAGGTATTTCTTGTTTTGAAACAATAATGTTTTTCATTTTTATATCATTTATAAGTGTTTTTAGTCTAAAAAAAGAGTGGAACTAGAATATCTAGTTCCTCTCTATGAATCAAAAAAATAACATTTATTAAAAAACTAAGGAACAGATAATATTGATAAAAATTAAATTAGTTCGACCAATAACTAGTATAAACTCATAAATGTATTTCTAATAATTAAACTTTTAATCTTTTGTTTCAAATGATGAAGCAGGCAAACCCTCTTTATTAAATAAAGTAGCCTTGCAATTATCACTCCATGCATATCGGGCATATTTTGGAGCTGTGACAGATAACGCAGATAAATGAACGGTATTATTTTTAATTTCAGCAATTGCTGTAACATACTCTTCATCAATTCCTGCAATTTCAAAACCGGTCAACTTAGCATTAAAAGCCGTTAAACCTGACCCAGTATCTGTAAACTTAAGTATCAATTTATTTTTAGAAATATAACTCTCTTTAAACAAAGGCCCTGAAGCAATAATATCTTTTTGGTAGTCATTAACCAGTGCCAGACCGGCCAATCGTTTTCCTACATCTTGTTTGTTAGCTGGATGAATATTTGAAAAATTACCAATATCCATAGTCACAACCATTCCGGTATTTTTTGTTTTTAAACTTTTTCTTTGAGCGTCTCTTAAATTCATTGAGCCTTCTTCATTTAGCTGGCTTCCATAGTTATATGGAGCTATTTGCACAAAATAAAAAGGAAAATCTTTATTCCAATAAGTTCTCCAATCTGTAATCATTTTTGGAAATAAACGAGCGTATTCTTCTGCTCTACCAACATTAGATTCTCCTTGGTACCAAATGGTTCCTTTTATGTTGTAAGGAATTATTGGATTTATCATCGCATTGAAGAGAACCGTTGGTAAATTTGGGCCCATACTAATAATATTGGGTCGATTTGAAAAATCTATCTTATCTGTGTCGAAACTATAAAATTTACCACCATATAGTTCAGCAACTGGTTGGTATTTCCAAGAGCCGTTTAATGCTAATGAAAAGTTGTTCACATTTGATACTTCTAAGATACCCGTGATCGTTCCTGGTCCGCCAGTGTCGATTACCCTTATCGCAATAGTATTGGTACCTTTATTTATAATTTCTTTTGGAATAGTATACTCCCTTTTTGTAGTATGGAAGCCATTACCGGCTAAACCACCTATTTGTTCTCCATTAAAATACACATAATCCATATCATCTATAACACCTAATGAAAGTTTATGGTCTGTGGTTACATCATCTAATTCAATGTTTTTTCGGAACCAAATAGCACCATCAAATTCCCAACCATCAAATGTATCATATCGAGCAGGCAAATCAAGTTGCTCCCACTTTTCATCGTTAAATTCACGTTTAGAAAACACTTCATCTTGAAAGCTTAAAGAATTCCAATCAGAATTTGTTTGAGGTAAACTTATGGTATCAAATTTAGAATACCAATCATTAGTGCTTTGAAAAACTTTTGGGTCTTCTAGTGCTGCAATTGGTGTTTCAAAATTCTCAAACTCTTTTAGAGACTTTTTACTTGTCCATGCCTCTGCAACAGTTCCTCCCCAGCTAGAATGTATAATTCCTATGGGAACATTTAATTCTTTCTGTAAACGTCTAGCAAAAAAATAAGCAGTTGCACTAAAATCTCCAACAGATTTAGGTGTGCAAACAGACCATTTACCACTAATGGTATCTATTGGTTTTTTTGCGTAATTTCTCTTCACATTGAACATTCTAATTTTAGGATGAGTTGCATTTAGAATTTCCTTTTTAGAATTTTTGATAGAATCTGTAGGAAGCCATCCTTTTAAAGGCATTTCCATATTTGATTGCCCGGAAGCTAACCAAACTTCTCCTATAAGAACATCACTTAACACCGCGGTACTATCATGACTTACTATCGTTATTTCAAAGGGCCCTCCTGCTCTAGTTGTAGGTAAGTTCAGTTTCCAAAAACCATTTTTATCTGAGACAGATATCACTTTTTTTTGATTCCAACTTCCGGAAATCGTTATTTTTTCATTGGGTTTATAGGTTCCCCAAAACGCTACATCTTCGCCTTGTTGTAGCACCATATGATCAGAAAATAGGTGATTGAGAATTAATTTTTTTTGTTTTGAAGTCTGACATGAGGTAACTAATAATAAAGCAATTAAAAGTGAACTCAAAAAAATAGTGTTTTGATTAATTTTATCTTTTAAGAATAAAGTGTGTTTCATTAGTGTTTATTAATTAATATCTCATACTAAACTTTTGAATCTGATTTCTTAAATATATTAAATTTCTAGATAAATATCTAAGAAATTATAAAGGAAGAGTGATTAAATCACTCTTCCTTATCAAAAAAAATTCAAAAAATCAGGGAGATGAAATCAAAAAAACATTGTATAAGAAACTTAAATCAAAGAAAATCAACTGTAAGCTATATCAAAAATAATTTCGACAAATGACAACTTAAAGGTGTTTAAAATTACATAAATACTGTAAAAATACTCTTGTATTCATTATCCTTTAATAAAAAAACATTTCCAAAGGACATCGGTTTGATTTCTAATCATTCTTTAACCACTGCTTTTTAAAAAATTATTTATCATAACTATTTACCAAGGAGACAATCTTTAAACTCTCTTTAAATAACTCTATATCAATTGTTTGCTCTTTTTTAATAGTTATTTTTTTCGTACTATTGGGAAGTATATCAAAATAATTATCTGAAAAATTATGTATTGAATTTGTCGCTAGAAAAACATTTTTTGCCAACCTATCTGTTTTTAATTTAACAATAAACTGATTTTTATTTTCTTGTATTGAATACGTAATTTTTGGTGTAGTAAGTGCCAATTCTTTCGTAGGCACCAAATACAGTATGTTTTCAGAAAGGACTTTATTATTTGAGAGTAATTCTGTGTAAAGAAGGATTTTATTAGATATCGTATCGTTTAAAAAATCTTTTTTCATTACTTCTAAGTGGCTTTCAGCACTGTTGCCTATAATCGTAATATTCTTATTCCATTGCTTTAATTCATTTCCTTCAAAATCAATTAAACGCATATTAAGTTGTGCATTTGTAGTATTAATAGAATCTGAAACTACAAATAAGTTTACGCTTTCTTTATTGTTTTCATAGCTAACTAAAAAGTTTCGAAACGATTTTTTTGCTTTGTAGTGAAGCGCTTTCCATTTTCCAAAATAATCAATACTTGACCAAGATGCTACTGGCCAACAATCATTAAGTTGCCAATATAAACTACCCATACATATCTCTTTATTTCTTCTGTGTGCTTCAAAACCAACATTGACGCCATCTGCTTGAAGTAACTGACTCACATATAAAAAGCTTTCAAAATCTTTTGGTTTTTTATAATATCTCAACATATATTCTTCAATTGTAATATTACCGATACTTGATCTTTGATGAGATTTCATTACTTCTGAATACACATCATAGTCTTCAGGATTCGTGTATTTTTTTACTGAAGAAAATTCCGGAAATGATTGAAAACCAAATTCTGACATAAACCGTGGAATTGCTGTATTATAATTCTCGAATGGTTTTTTACCCCACCAAACATCCCAGTAATGATAATCTCCTTTAGTAAAGGATATTTTTTCACCGCGGGAACTGCTTGGTGATGATGACCAAAATGCACGATTACTGTCATATTGTTTTACGACTTCT
>CESJ01018902.1_pt1 | contig 13907 bp, 9 predicted proteins | sample 356311 | NCBI WGS metagenome assembly CESJ01 (sample SAMEA2621487, study PRJEB7988) | marine metagenome | biome: marine biome (ENVO:00000447); feature: surface water layer (ENVO:00002042); material: "saline water (ENVO:00002010), including plankton (ENVO:xxxxxxxx)" | depth 5 m
TAATATTACCAATACCTTTATGACCTATCATTTTACAGGGGAAAAGCACAAAGGTTAGCATCCACCAGACGATGGCCAGCAGTGTTATACCAATTGGAACCCCCACCATCATCCAGTCAAGGAAATCAATCTCCAAGCCATAATTTTGCTCAAAGTAACCCTTAAACATAACATTGGTAGAAGTACCTACAAGTGTCATCATTCCACCAATACTCGCGCTATAGGCAAGCCCTAGCATGAGTGCAGTACCAAAAGCCGCTTTTGAGACTGCGTCACCATCCCCCTCGCTCTCTAATAAAAGCGCGACTGAGAGCGCGATGGGTAACATCATCACAGTTGTCGCAGTATTTGTAATCCACATTGATAAAAAGGCACTCGCGACCATAAAGCCGCCAATGACATTTCTTGGTTCTGTGCCAACTCGCTTCACGGTTTCCATCGCAATTCGGATATGTAGATTCCAGCGTTGTATAGCAAGCCCAATGATAAATCCGCCCAGAGTCAAAAAAACTGCCTTGCCAGCATAGCTGCTACCCACAGACTTGATAGTTCCTAAATTAAGGAGAGGGAATAGGACCAATGGCACCAACGCGGTTACTGCGATCGGAACAGCTTCAGTCATCCACCAAATAGCCATCCAGATTGCAATAATTAAAACTAACCAACCATCCCCACTTAAACCTTCAGGTGGCTCCAACTGGAATGCCAGCAGAGAAAAAATGAGCCCGCCAAGAAGCCCTATTTGACGAATGTTCAAGGTAGATATTTTTTGCATAAACACTAGTTTGTCGCCCATTTAAATGCGTAATATTCAGCGTCTCCCTGACCAATATTTCGAATAGCATTAGGGACCATTGATCAAAGAAAAATAGACGATCCAGCGTCTAATACACCCAAAGATTGAGGGCATATTAGACGTTCAGATCAATGAGCTACTTAGAATGAGTAATTCGCGGTTAGTGCATATGTTTTGCCCACCTCACGGTACTCACGCGCTCGACTAGTACTGCCCTGATAAGCATAGAACTGCTCATCTGTCAGATTAAAGCCCTCTAACGTCAACGTAAGATTTTTGATTGCTGGAGGCCGATATGAGATAGATATATCCAAACGATTTTGAGGCTCTATAAACCGGTTGTCTCCTGATACAGTAGCCCAAGTTTCATCAAAATAATCACTTCTACTGGTATAAGCTGCGCGAACACCCAGTAGATCAGTCTCATAAAATACAATTAGATTGTATGTATCCTCTGATACACCAGAGAGAGGAAGCCTGTTGCCAGATGCATCGAAATTAGCGCTCTCATCGGCATCGATCAAGGTCCAATTGGCTTGAACACCCATATTACGTAATACGGGCATGTCTACGAAATCAAAGTTTTGCAAAACACCGATTTCCCACCCTGAGATATCAAAGCTCCCTGCCGTATTGATACTGTCAGTGATACTTACCTCTACACCGTTACTATCAAGACACGTATTGCTTGAGTTTAAGGCTAAAGAGCCCGTCGTTGCGGTCCCCAAATCGATGTCACTCAAAGCGGCGATATCAGTCAAGTTAGATGGACAAAGCGTTCTGTTGTCGATTCCATTTGAGATTGTCTTGGTAAAGTATGCAGCAGAAACTGAACTTCCCACTCGGTTGTACCATTCAAGGGATAGATCAAATGATTCCCCTTCAAAGGGTTCAAGTTCTGGATTACCGAGTGAGATTGAAACTGCGTCGTCTTCAATATCAATAGACTGACCTACTTGATAACTATCATTACCTTGGTGAGGACGAGAAATGGTTTCCGCGAATGATGCACGCAGTAGTAAATCTTCGGAGATATCCCATACAAGATTCACTGAAGGGAGAACATGGTTAAAGTCGTGATCTGCAGTATAGTAAATTGGATCACCAAGACCTTTTCTGTAAGCACCTACCGTACGACTGGTATCAACATAACGAACGCCTACATTACCTCTTATTGGTAACTCCGTTGCTAAGTTCGCGCCATCAAATCGAGCCATCAGGTAAGTCGCTGTAATATCACGCTCTGAATCACTGTAACGCTTAGTCAAAGACTCTCCCTCATAAGCAGGAAGGCCTCCATATGTCGCTCCTGTTACAGGGTTACCGTCGAGCAGCGTGGTTTCAAAACAGCTAGGATTGGGGAAATACCAGTCATCCACTTGGCTACCCAATGCTCCCATGAAATAGCCTCCGCCTGGCGAGGTATTTCCATTAACACTTGACTCCAAACAAGCAGTATTATCGATGCTAGTGTAATCATAGACTGATTTATCCAGCTTCCATTCAGGACGCATCTTGCTTTGCTCCAGCTCCCTGCGCTTTACGCCAGCTTGCAAGCTAGTCACAAACCCATCAAATTCTCTCTTCACATCAAACTGAAAGGCGGTTTCTGACTGATCTGTGTCGTATTCATGTCCTGAATCATAGGAACTACCCCATGAGGCTCCGTCATATGTGGCTAAATTGGCGAGATCTCCATCTACCTCTTGATAGACAAAGTCGCTAATATTACCACTGCCTGTATTGACAATTAATTTGATGCCGTTTTCAGCGTTAGCACTAATCTTACGTCGAGCCATGTACCCCACTGAGTCGTAAGTTGCAGAGGTATCATGAATAGATCCACTGACCGTCCACATATCTTTTGACCATTCAAAATCTGCAGTAATGCCCTCGACCTTCTGTTGCACGGGTATTGTTCGCTTTTGTGCTCTTAGTTCGGGACCTACGGCATAAAACTCTGAAACAGTCTCGCCAAAGGCACCGCCGTTTGTGGAAGTAGTGATAGCTTCAGTACTTTTAAATTTACGCGCTCGCAACATTTGCCAGTCATGAGTGTAGTCGTCAGAAACATAAATACCATTCAAACCTAGTTTCAATTCATCAGTTGCTTGAAACTCTACTCCTAAAGTTGCAGAAATACGGTCCCCAACGGTTTGGCGGGATAGAAGACGGATTTCAGAGGGAGTATATATATCTGCGGAGCCATCTCCATTTGAATCTGCCGATGAATATTTATTAATTCGCGCAGTATCGCCTCTAAAGTTAGTGTCAGAACCCGATACAGAGCCAACGATTCCCCACCTACCATCATCAAATAATTTTCCACCACTGAGCGTATATCCTGGCTCAAGGTCTTTAACATTGGTTTCATAACTAGTCTTCATAGTAAGTGCAAGGAAATCGTCTTGTAAATCCAATGCTTTTTTGGTGATGACGTTGACGGTACCACTGATACCACCCGCATCCATGTCGGCAGTGGGCGACTTAATCACATTAACCGCTGAAATGACTTCAGAGGCAATTGTTCCAAAAGAGAATCCTTTATCCGCTTGAGGAGCAGCCAAAAGCTGACCGTTTACAGTAGTGAGAGCATAGGCTGGTGGCAGTCCTCGTAATGCAACAAGTCCTGATCTTCTCTCGCCCTCGTCACCAGAGTAGTCCATTTGCACACCAGTAATACGCTGGAGCGACTCAGAGAGATTCAAGTCAGGGAATCGACCCATAGAATCAGCAGAAATTCCATCTACGATGGTGTCATAGTTGCGCTTCGTCTGCAGCGCATTTTCCAGCGCCGCTCTAGTTCCGAGTACTACCACTTCTTCAAGTATGGCATCACCATCACTATTCGTATTCACCACAGAATCTTCTTGCGCTATTGCACTTGAGTAAGCAGTAGCAACTGCAATAGCAAGGATACTTTTTAGTACTTTCATGTGACTTCCCCTCAAAAATTTGTTTGTATGGTTTAACACCACTTTAAATTGACACCGGTAACAATTAACCTCGAAATACCACTTCTTGTATACATGGAATCCTAAATGTGTTGTCACTACCATCTATCTAGTATTAAAATGACACCGGTGACATTATATACTATAGATCAATTAATACTGAGTTACAATATAGTCTTTGTGAATTGATTTTCAAAACAACTGAGTTTTTTATAGCCATTCTAAGGCGGGAGAAGAGAGTAAAATGCACTATGGCAAAATCATTTCATTAATCTCTCTTTTTCTTGTGTTAGTGCCATGCGCAGCAGAAGCGGATCAAAATCATGTAACCCCCTCAGTGATAGTCGATAGTGGTCCTATAATTGGGTTCATTAACGGAGAGTCTGCAATGTTCCTCGGCATTCCCTACGCAAGCCCTCCTGTAGGGGATTTACGGTGGCGCCCACCTCAGATGATGCCGTCTTGGGAGAAACCCTTTGATGCGACCCGGCCTGGGGCTCACTGTCCGCAATCTCGGCATCAAGATATGTCCAATGAAGACTGCCTGACAATTAATGTTTATCGACCAACCTTAAAATCCGAGGAGCTACTGCCTGTATTATTTTGGATACATGGCGGCGGATATAGGACGGGGACAGGCGCTTACTATAGCTCCAGAAACATAAATAACCCTGCTGAGCTGGTCGACGCAAAATTATGGAACCGTCAGGGAGTCATTTTGGTGACTCTAAACTATCGCTTAGGTGCACTGGGCTTTTTTGCTCATGATGCAGTGGACGGTAGCCAAGGCGTTAATTATGGGTTGTTAGATATTATTAGTGGCTTAAAATGGGTTAGCCGGAATATTGATATGTTCGGGGGCGATAGGAGTCGGCTGACTATAATGGGTGCATCGGCCGGAGGGAATGCCGTACAGTCGCTGATGGTTATGCCTCAGGCAGAGGGCCTATTCAGTGCTGCCATATCACAAAGTGGCTATGGCACAACAGTTTTGCCGCGGACAAGGCATGTCGAGTCGCTCTCGGGCTCACCTAGTGCGGAGGAGATTTCAAAGGCAATTCTAGAACGCGCAATTGAAGCACCGAATGATCGCCTATTAGCAGGGGATCTGCGAGCATTGAGTGCGAACCAGCTAGTCGATGCGAATGAGGGACTTCACTACCCTATTGTCGATGGCATTACCTTGCCGGAAGAACCTGGCATCTTATTTCGTCAAGGCAAACAGCACTCGGTACCTTACATGAGCGGAGGTAGCACTTATGATGGCAGCAGCTATAAGGCTACATCGGGCCTCTCGCCTGACACTTTATTAGCCAGTACGGAACCCTATGCCGATGCAGTGCGAGTACTGTATGGAATTGGAGCAATGACATATGCGCCTGAAGTAAAGCAGCTTTTTGGTGACCTTCGTTATATTTTGGCCTCTCGGCACACAACTCAACAAATGGATCGAGTCGATCAGCCGGGCTATCTTTATATGCTGAGTTATATCCCACCATCCGAACGCGATAATTGGCGCGGCGCACCGCATTCATGGCAAAAACGTCCATTATTCCGCGATGAGGACATTCCGATCATCAATGACATGCGTCAGTACATCATCAACCTCATAAAAACAGGTAATCCCAATGCGGTCAGCTTGCCCGATTGGCCTCCAGTGGCCTCCGGCAAAATACCCTGGATGATGTTCGGTGATGAGCCGAAGGTCAAACTTGATATATGGCAAGAAAAACTCGACCTACTACAGCGTGTCTATGAACATCGTGTAACGCCATTGGTGCCTCAATGATCAAAGTCAGACGTCCTTACTTATTATGCATTGCAATATTAAGCCTTTTTTTCTGTGGTACCGCTTATTGCAAAGATCGAGTTCACTTTTTAATCCCTGGAGGTGCAGGTGGCGGATGGGACATGACTGCGCGGGCTGTCGGCGAGTCATTGTCACGTTCAGGTATTATTGAAACCGCCTCTTATGAGAACCTATCAGGTGGCGGTGGCAGTCGTGCGATTGCGCACCTGATTGAGACTGCGCCGCGACAAACCAATACTCTTATGGTTAACTCATCGTCGTTTCTTCTTCGTTCGTTGCTTAATAAATTCCCCCATAGCTATCGTGATTTGACGCCAATAGCCAGTGTGATCGCTGACTATGGGGCCTTTGTTGTTCGTATCGACTCTCCCTATGTTGTATGGCAGGATGTTATTGATGATTACCGCAAAGATTATCGTCGAGTAAATATTGCTGGTGGCTCATCACGAGGTAGCACGGATCATGTTGTGGCTGCCCTAGCGTTTTCTAAATCTAAGCTTGATATTAGTCGTCTCAAATATATTCCCTACAATGCTGGTGGGCAGGCGATGGTTGGATTACTGTCGGGCGAATGCCAACTGCTATCTACAGGCCTCAGTGAAGCGGTCGCATTAGCTAAGCAAGGGGAAGTTCGTATTCTTGCGATTACTGCTCCAAAAAGATTACCGCTATTTCCAAATGTGCCTACCCTAAAAGAGCAGAACGTCGATGCAGTATTTGCCAATTGGAGAGGTTTTTTTGCGCCACCTGGTATTAGCCAACAAAATGTGGGGGATTATGGACAGTTAATCCAAGAATTACTCGATCTAGAAAGCTGGCAGCAACTGCGCGCTGATCGTGGTTGGTCTCACTTATATTTTAGCGGCACTAACTTCGAAGATTTTCTTAGCAACCAAGAGGTGGAGCTTTCAATGCTTCTGGATGAATTAGGATTACTCAATAAATGACAAAATTCTTTGATAACAAAGATCGTGTGGGCGCCTCTCTTATCTTGGCTTTCTCACTTTTCTATCTGCGAAGTTCATTGTCTATTCCAGTAGATCCATTCGATGCTGAGGTTGGCTTCACGTCAAAAACATTACCACTCTTTTTGGGTTCATGTGCGTTTGTAATTTCATTATTGTTATTGTTTATTTCCTATTTACAGTCTGAGGGCGACTCTATTTCAGAGGGCGTACATGGCTATGATTGGAAGCCAGTGCTGGCTTTAATACTTCTAATGGCTGCTTATGTCACACTATTTAGTTTTCTGGGCTTTGTGTTGGCAAGCGCACTGTTCTTGCAGTCGGCATTCTTTCTCTTGGGAGAACGGAGGCTTTTAGTCAGCATCTCAGTATCACTAGGCCTGGTATTATTTTTGTGGCTACTATTGACTCAAGTCTTCGGCTTATACCTTGATGGAGGCACTCTATATAGAGTGTTGGGGAACTAGCATGTTAGATGGGATTTTAATCGGATTACAAACCGCCTTTACCCCCATCAATTTGTTGATGGTTCTCGCCGGTTGTTTTGCCGGAACAGTTATTGGCATGTTACCTGGACTAGGCCCTGTGTCTGCTATAGCGTTGATGATTCCAGTCACCTACGGTTTAGATCCGGCCTCTGGTTTAATACTGATATCTGGCGTCTACTATGGCGCCATATTCGGCGGCTCTACCTCTGCTATTCTCATTAATGCTCCTGGTGTTTCGGGAGCCGTCGCAACGGCATTTGATGGATACCCAATGGCGCAGAGTGGCAATGCGGGTAAGGCGCTCGCTATAGCCGCCTATAGTTCATTTGCTGGGGGTACTATTGGCGCCATACTATTGTTGCTATGCGTTCCTTTTCTTGCCAGCGTTAGTCTGAGTTTTCAATCTTCGGAATACTTTGCATTGATGGTCTTTGGCTGCACTGCAGTTGCCGCCTTTTCTGGAAAAGGTCAGGTATTAAAGGCCGTTCTAATGACGTTGGTGGGCTTAATGCTTGCAACCGTGGGGGAAGATCCGTCGGGTGCGCAACGACTGACCTTTGGTAATGCTGAGTTATCTGATGGCATCAGTTTCCTCTTGTTGTCTATGGCCACATTTGCGCTTGCCGAGGCCTTGTCTATGGTTTTGAAGGGGAAATCTAAATCGAACGACAATGAATCTAAGGAAATGGCTAAAGTGAGTTTCGAATCTCTCAAGCTAAGTAGAGACGAGGTGAAAGAAATTGCAATGCCCGTTGGGCGATCTTCTTTGCTGGGTTTTTTCGTTGGGGTCTTGCCCGGTGCCGGCGCTACAATTGCATCATTTTTAGGGTATGGAATGGAGCGTAACCTCGCATCAGAAGAACAAAAGAAACTGTTTGGCAAAGGTAGTCCTATCGGATTAGCCGCACCTGAAACCGCAAATAATGCAGCATCGACAGGCTCATTTGTACCGCTTTTGACTTTAGGAATCCCTGGATCTGGCACTACTGCAATTATGCTTGGCGCATTATTGTCCTATGGCGTCCAACCGGGGCCGCGACTTTTTATTGACAATCCAGCGGTCTTTTGGTCGGTTATCATTTCGATGTATCTTGGAAATATTGTCCTATTGATACTCAACCTGCCTTTGATTCCCTATATAGCGAAAATATTGCAAGTGCCTCGTCAATTCTTAACACCTATTATTTTGTTCCTTTCCTTAATGGGCGTGTATTTGGTGTCCTTTAATCCCGCTGAGCTATCAATCATGTTAGTGATCGGCGTCATTGCGTTGGCTTTTAGGATCTTAGATTATCCCCTTGCACCCATGCTTCTTGGTTTTATCCTCGGTGGTATGCTTGAAGATAATTTACGCAGAGCACTTCTGATATGGGACGGTAGCTACGATTTTCTTTGGCAGCGCCCGCTCACAGCCACCATAATGATGGTGACGTTAATAATAATGCTAACACCTGTTTTTAGTGAACTGCTCAAACGCGCACGTAGGCGGCGTTAAGCTAATTCTAACTATCTAGTTACCTAATTGATGCTAGGCAGATAGTGCTCGGATAACACCACGAATTTCGGCAAGACCCTTGAGTCGACCAATACCCGAATAACCTGGATTCACAGTTTTACTTATGTCATCCATCATTTGGTGGCCATGATCAGGCCGAAAAAAGATCTCCGCTGCAGTACTTTTATCATTTTGTATTCGCTCTTTTTCTTCAGCCAATAGCTCACGAATAACGCTTACCATGTCGGCATCACTGTCTAAATGATTGGCCTCATAAAAAGACCTTTGTTCATCTTGATCTCGGCTAACGCCACGCAAATGTGCGAAATGTATACGAGAGCCAAATCGACGCGCCATCGCAGGTAGATCGTTATCAGGACGACTGCCATAAGAACCAACACAAAGAGTTATACCATTTGAGGGGCTAGGTTGTGCCGTAAATAATCTGTCAAGGTCATCTGCCGTACAGATAATTCTGGGAAGCCCTAGCATATCCCTGGGCGGATCATCTGGATGAATCGCCAGTTTTACTCCAAGCGCTTCAGCTTTTGGTAATACTTGAGCAAGAAAATTATACAAATTAGCTTGGAGTTCAGTTCGGCCGATATGTTGATATTGTGCCAAAGCTTTTCTGAAGTCCGCAAGGCTGTAGCTTTCTGTCATTTTCCCGGGCAAGCCAGCAATAATGTTGTCAGTCAACTGATCACGCTCTTTAACCGACATCCGCTGATAAGTATCTTTAGCCTCTTTAATCTCTGTTTCGGTATAGCCTACTTCCGCATCAGATCTCTCTAAGATAAATAGGTCAAAAGCCGCAAATTTTCTTTGATCAAACCGCAGAGCAAAGGCGCCATTACTTAATCGATAGGCAAGGTCAGTTCGAGTCCAATCAATCACTGGCATAAAGTTGTAACAGATAGTTTTTATACCGCAGTGAGCAAGATTCTCCATTGTTTCGATCCAGCTTTGGATAAAGACCTGACATCCATCTCTACCCAACTTTATATCTTCGTGGATAGGAATACTTTCAACGACAGACCAACACAACGAATTCATCGTAAGATTATCAGATTCAATCAAACACTGATGCTCACGAATGGCATCTATTTGCCATACCTCTCCAGTAGGCACTTGATGTAAACCGCTGACAATATCGGTTGCACCCGTTTGCCTTATATCACCAATGCTGACTGGATCATCTAACCCAAACCACCTCCAAGATTCACGCATGGTTTACTTCCCTATGCTTTGCTAAAAACAGATTTAAAGCAACTTTCACGTCTGACTGTTTTAATGTTATATAAGTATCTAATACATCGCTCATAAACAGTGCAGAATTAATGAAGTTAAAGCTATTGGCACCGGCAACAACAAGAAAATGATGGACAGTTTCCATATCATTTTCATATTCCGAACTAAAATGATCGCTTAGAGGGTCACTTAGCTCCCCTGCACTCAACGCTTTCTCAATATAGATCACCCAAGCCGCAACAAAAAAACTCATTAATTTAGTGTTGGTACGTTGTGCCAATGCATTATCAATACTCGGGAACCAGCGTAGACGTATTTTCTGTGAACTGTCACTATTTACTTGCTGAGCACGATAAGGTGTACCGCTGTTATGAAAACGCTGTATCACATCAGAAATATAGTCCTCACCCCGACAGTCTTCGGGAATATCAGTGACAGGTAACAAATTTTCGTGAAGCGCCTTTTGGACAAATTTTAGAATGTAGGGTTGTTTCAGGGCCTGATGAATCATTTCGCGGTTATCTAGATAACCCAATACCGAGATAATGGAATGTCCCGCATTAAGAAGCCGCAGCTTCATCTGTTCATACAGCGAAATATCGTCAGTAAAAAGAGCACCCACCTGGTCCAGAGCTGGCCTGATACCGGCAAATTTATCTTCAATCACCCACTGAGTAAAAGGTTCTGCAGAGACAGGCCACGCATCGTCAAACTCGAGCGTTGAGTTGACTAATTGGTTTAAAGATTGATCTGTTGCAGGAGACACTCGATCTACCATAGATGAGGCGAAGCTTACATTTTTTTCTGCCCAACCTAAAACGTCTTTGGCATGCAGTTCTAGCAACATATCTACACCTTCACGCAACGTTACTCCACCGTCCTGAATATTGTCACAACAGATCACACTCAGAGGGGCTGTGTCATCTTTACTACGCTGGATAATAGCCGCCGCGATGTACCCATAGATCGACCGAGGACGCTCAAGGCTATTTTTGTCCGCGACTATATCAGGATGGTCGCTGTCTATTTGTCCGGAGGATAAACAGTAGCCCTTCTCTGTAATCGTTGTAGTCGCTAGTTTAATATTGGTGTCAGCTAGCTGGTTAATTACAGCGACGGGATCCTCTGGCGCCACCAGAATATCGAGAATAGAGCCTATAATTCTGAATTCTATCTGACTCCCCAGGGTTGCTTCAGTATAGAGGAAGTCCTGCGGTTTCAATGCGTCTCTAATTTTACTAGAGCGCATAGAGACACCAATAATGCCCCACTCTAAATCACCTTGCCCGAGAAGTTTATCTATATACACAGCTTGATGACAGCGATGAAAGTTGCCTACCCCAAAGTGCACTATTCCGGGTTTAATAACGTCTCGGTCATAGTTTTCTTTGGAAATATGATAGTTTTTATCCGCTACTTTCCCTAAAATATTTGTAAGATTTTTTTGACTAAGTCTCTGCATAATTTATTGACTCAACAGGCTATTAATTAAACAAGCCGGGTAAAAATAGAGTTGTGCTAAGGAGGTAAGTAACCAGAGCCAGCACTGCTATAAATATAAGGTAAAAAGGCCAAATAGAGCGCAAGGTATCTTCAATGCGAATACCACCTAAAGCGCAGACCACAAAGAGGGCGGTCCCCACCGGTGGAGTGACCACGCCTGAGTACATCATAGTTTGGCTAAAGTATTTTCTGCCGCAGACCTCTTTTTCGATGACTTATGATACCGGTGTCATTCTTTTGTGTCAACTAAGTAAATATTCCCCTTAAGCTAATATCCTTTAAAATTTAAACCCAGGATTCTTTAAACGCTTTTTAGTATTGAGCAGTCACACCAATGCTACAGCGTAAGGATTTTAGGCCGATTCAGGAACTAATAGTTGAAATTGGTTATTTCCAAAAAACCGGTTGATTAGTATCCATTGCCCGAATTCCCATGTCGACTGCTAAAGCTGTGTTGGCCCCTGAAAATACATCTGACATTGGCTTTGTGGAGTTAATGATCGAATTCCTAAAGTCGATTAAGGACTGCTTTGTGGGTTTAATATGATCGACTTTAATAGATTTTCCTTTGCCTGCTACCCAATTCTTCGTGGCACCTGAAACTCCATCTACATCAGCATATGTTTTATCATATTGCCCTTCAGGAAACTCCCAAGCCTCATTACGATCTATAATAATGCTAGCCTTATCACCAAATACTTTTATCTGATAACCATCTTTGGCATTTGATGTGAGACAGGTAAAGGAGGCCTTGATTCCTTTAGGATAGGCGAAGATTACATGCGTATTATCATACGTTTCACGTCCATCTTTCCAATAATCAATGCCGCCAAACCCTATGACTTTTTCTGGTACCGCTCCTGTAAACCAATTCACGAAATCAATTTGATGTGAGCTTAACTCTGCCAGCAGACCCGATGAGTATTCACGATACATCCGCCAATTTATTTGTCGTTCAAGCTGAGGATCAGAGACAGGTTTACGCCAATTTCCATTCCTATTCCATTGTGCCTCAACAGAAGTAACTACTCCGATTTGGCCGTCCTGGATCTTTTCAACGATATGAGAATATAATCGCGAGCTATGAAATTGGTGTCCAGTTTGAAAGATCTTTTTGTGGTTTAGTCTGACTTTTTCAAGTAATGCTAACGTGTCAGCTGATCCCTTCGTTAATGTTTTTTCGCAATAGATATGAACCTTTGCATCGATTGAATCCATTGCAATTTCCGCATGTGAACTCAACGGTGTGCTAATTATCACTGCATCAAGATCGGGGTGATTTAGCAATTCTAAATGGCTTGAATAAGTTTTAGCTTTTGGCGCTATCTGCTGAGCGTCTTTGAGCCGAAAGGCAAGAGTGTCACAAATTGCAACAATTTCAATAAAATCTAAGTCTTTTAAGATATTGAGTAACCCTTTACCACGTGATCCAGTTCCAATTACGGCAAGACGCACACGGTCTCTATTTTGAGCATGTAATATGCCAAAAGTACTGTGTAACGGCAGAATCATCGAGGCAGTCGTCGCAGCCGCTATTTTCAAAATTTTTCTTCTATTTGGAGTCATTTTTGGTTTTTACGTACCGGTTATCAGTTAAGGAAAAATCTATATTTGAAAACACGAAATATTCTAAGCATTTCGGATATTGTTAATGATCTAACTCTTAGGAACTATGCCATCGACTTCGTGTTATGGTCAACGAATTCCGAATACTCAATGTAAGCGTATTTTGTTTTTATATAATACGCAAGCTTGCACCCGATCTACCATTTTTTTAGCTTAGTGCCGCGGAGGGTTGGTCTGTTTTAAATTCGCCAAATAAAGATGCCACCGTGAGTAATTACTTATAATGAAATGGAAAAATTTCCGGGACTTTGCAATGAAAATAATTAGAATCACCATTGGCAGCACCATCATGATCTTACTTTGCGCTGGAATTTTTCTTTATAAAGGCGAATTGGCACAGGATGAGGTAGATGCCAAGTATACGAGTGAAACATCACAATTCTTCACTATGGAAAATGGTGCCCGCATACACTTTCGCGACGAGGGAAATCCAGCCGGCCCCGCGGTAGTTTTAATCCATGGATCCAACGCTTCGCTGCATACCTGGGAGCCTTGGGTGAGAATTCTGGGCGATCGTTATCGTATTATTACGATGGATCTTCCCGCTCACGGATTAACTGGCGCTGTGCCTGATAATAAATATGGTGCGCAAGCACAATTGAAAACAGTGGATGCGGTGGTTCGTCATTTGGGCATAGATAAGTTTACTCTAGGGGGTAATTCTATGGGCGGTGGGGTTACCTGGCGCTATACCCTGGCTCATCCAGAAAAAGTAGAGGCCATGCTGCTGATTGATTCTTCAGGTTTGCCCCAATTTAGGCAACAACTAGAGACAATGGACAATCAATTAGATCAAGACAAAAAAGAGGCACCAGTATTTTTTATCTTAATGGGTAAGCCCTGGTTTCGAGCTATTGCCAAATATCTCGACCCTTATTGGATAACTAAACAAGGTGTCAACTCAGCCTATAACTACTCGCCCATGGTTACCGAAGAGCTTATCCAAAGGTACTATGAATTAGCTCTGCGTGATGGAAGTCGGGATGCTACTCTCAGTCGCTTTAGTACCTACAACACAA
>CESJ01117807.1_pt1 | contig 13902 bp, 12 predicted proteins | sample 356311 | NCBI WGS metagenome assembly CESJ01 (sample SAMEA2621487, study PRJEB7988) | marine metagenome | biome: marine biome (ENVO:00000447); feature: surface water layer (ENVO:00002042); material: "saline water (ENVO:00002010), including plankton (ENVO:xxxxxxxx)" | depth 5 m
TTCGAGTGCTATTGGTATGGATCAGTTTTTTTTAAACAATGCGCAAGGAATACCTCTAAGTGACTTGGAAAGATTAAAAGATGGAAATGGAATATTTACTGAAACAGTCTCTGAATTATATGATTTTTTGGGTGTAAACTATGGATATATCGATCAACAAGCATTTTTAGGGTATGAAGGGAAAATAATTGCTAATTTAAATACTAGTGATAAAACAAGTTCCAAATATATTTCCAATGCAGAATACGATCAAGTAGACCATGATTTTTACTCAGATAAGTCAGGTGATCACAAGAAGTACTCATTTACAATTGCTACCCAATATAAAAATTCTATTTATTTAGGATTGAATCTTAATAGTCATCAAGTATATTCTCATGAGAAAACTGATCTTACTGAAACTAATTATTTAGCTGACTCAACTATTAATTTAATTAGATTTAATAATGATGTTCTGACTTTTGGAAGAGGGTTTTCTGCTCAGCTAGGAGTTATCGCAAAAGTCAATAAAAATATAAGATTTGGCCTTAGCTACCAGTCTCCAACTGGATTAAATTTAACAGAAGAATCAACACAATTTTTAATTACTGATCATATAAATTCACCAGAGAAAAATTTAATTCGGGATATAGTTGATCCTCAAGTTGTAAATACTTCTAAATATAAGCTTTCAACCCCAGGTAAAACATCATTGAGCGCATCATTTATAATTGGTTCAAAAGGATTAATTAGTCTAGAATATAGTTCAAAAGATTATAGTAATATTAATTTTACTGCTAATCAAAACTCCTACTTAAGAGATTTAAATAGAGAATTATCTTCTAAGTATAAAAAGGCTTCAATGCTGAGGTTAGGTGGTGAAATGAGATTAAAAGAATTGAGTCTAAGAGCTGGGTTTTATTCTGAAGAAAGTAATCTAAAAAATGGAGACAATTCTCATTCTGGATCAACCTTTGGAATTGGCTATGACTTGAAAAATGGAAAACTTTTTAGTTTAGCTATAAAAAAATCAAATTTGAATTCAATTAACTCACTTTCTACTTCAGGCATAAATGACAATTTTTCGTCTTACAACAATCTAACATCAATAATAGCCTCATATAGCTTTAAGCTCTAGTTCTTGCTTTTTGAATACTTTAAAATCCAAGTAATTACATATCTTTGCCAAATCAAATCATTCAATGAAAATAGAAAAAATATTATTAGAAAAAGAAGATGAGTTAGGGAATGACCATGTAACTGGCTCAAGAAAAACCCCCCTTCGTGATGATGCATTTGAGAAATCAGATGATGAAAAAATATCGTTAATTAAGGAAAAAGTTAATGACATATTAAATATATTAGGTATGGATTTAACAGACGATAGTATAAAAGGAACTCCCAATCGTGTTGCAAAAATGTTTGTTAAGGAAATATTTGGTGGATTAAATCCAGATAGAAAACCCATAGCTTCAACATTTAGTAATAAATATCGTTACGGCGAAATGTTGGTTGAAAAAAACATCAACCTCTACTCAACTTGTGAGCATCATCTTTTACCTATAGTTGGAAAAGCTCATGTTGCTTATGTTTCTAATGGAACTGTTGTTGGCCTTTCTAAAATAAATCGTATCGTTGATTACTTTGCTAAAAGACCGCAAGTCCAAGAAAGACTTACACTTCAAATTGTAGAAGAACTCAAACAAATACTAGACACCGATAATGTTGCTTGTGTAATTGATGCAAAACATTTATGTGTTAATTCTAGAGGTATTGGTGATACTGGAAGTAGCACTATAACTAGTGAATTTGGAGGAGTTTTTAAAAGTCCCACTAAAAAACAAGAGTTTTTAGAATACATACAACTATCTACAGATTTTAATGACTAATCTAAAAGTTTATAATACCTTAAGTTCTAAGAAAGAAGATTTCATTCCAATAACTAAGGGTAAAGTTGGAATGTATGTTTGTGGTCCAACTGTGTATAGCAACGTTCACTTGGGGAACTGTAGAACATTTATTTCATTTGACTTAATATATAGATACTTAAATCATTTAGGATACAAGGTAAGATATGTTCGTAATATTACGGACGCTGGACATCTTGAAAACGATGAGGATGTTGGCGAAGACAGGATAGCCAAAAAAGCAAGATTAGAAAATATTGAACCAATGGAAGTGGTTCAAAAATACACTGTAGATTTTCACGATACCTTATCCAAATTTAATACTCTACCTCCATCAATTGAACCAACAGCAACTGGTCATATAGTAGAACAAATAGAATTTATTAAAAAAATAATTAAAGAAGGATTAGGTTATGAGGTGAATGGATCAGTATACTTTGATGTCCATAAATTTAATAAATCTAATAATTATGGCAAATTATCTGGACGAAATCTTGAGGATTTAATCCACAATACACGATCTTTAGAGAGACAGAGTGATAAAAAAAATCCTCAGGACTTTGCACTTTGGAAAAAAGCTGAACCACAACACATTATGAGATGGAGTTCACCTTGGAGTGAAGGATTTCCTGGATGGCATCTTGAATGTACTGCAATGAGCAATAAATATCTTGGAGAATCATTCGATATACACGGCGGAGGTTTAGATTTGAAATTTCCACATCATGAATGTGAAATTGCTCAAGCAGAGGCAGTAAATAAAAAAAATCCAGTAAAGTATTGGCTTCACGCTAACATGATGACTCTTGATGGAAAAAAAATGGCTAAATCTACTGGAAATAATATTCTTCCAGAAGATGTTTTTAGTGGAAAAAATAATAAATTTAAAAAATCTTTCTCACCATCTGTTGTTAAATTCTTTTTTCTTCAAGCTCACTACAGAAGTATTTTAGATATCAGTGAAGATGCACTTTTAGCCTCAGAAAAGGGATGCAATAAGTTAATTGAAGCTTTAGTTTTACTTGATTCTATCGAAGTTGACAAAAGAGCTGAATTTGACGAAAACAAGTGGAATGATGATTGTTATAAGGCAATGAACGATGACTTTAATAGTCCAATGTTAATTGCTAATTTATTTGAAGTCGTTAAATTGATTAATACTTTAAAACACAATAAAGGTACATTTTCAAAAGAACAGAAAAACACTATATCAAAACAATTAAATGTTTTTGTTTTTGAAATACTTGGACTTACTAAGTCTATAAAACCATCTAAAGATCAATCAAATAAATTAAAAGAAGTAATTGAAATTTTAATTAAAATTCGAAATAACTCAAGAATTAATAAAGATTTTAAAACATCCGATTTAATTAGAGATGAATTAATTTCTATTGGAGTTGAATTAAAGGATAATAAAGATAATTCTACATTTAGTATTATTGAAAAATGAAAATTTTGAAAATAATTTTCAATGCACCTCTACTATTTTTAATTTTTTTATATCAAAATTTAATTTCTCCATTATTAGGTCCCAAGTGTAGGTTTACTCCTACTTGTTCTCAGTATACTAATCAGGCACTTAAAAAATACGGACCATTTAAAGGAACAATAATTAGCTTAACAAGAATTTTAAGATGTCACCCATGGGGAGGAAAAGGATACGATCCTGTTCCTTGATTTTAAAAATTTAATTTTTAACTATTCCGAAATCTGTCCAAATCTTTTTATCAATTTTAGTGGATTTTCTAATTTTATTATTTAATATCCAAGAGGATTTATCTATATATCCACGTGTATGATCTAAATGTAAGCATATAGCAGAATACCTAATTTGTTTGGCCTTTATTCCATAATTAATTAATCGCTCACCCATCTCTCGGTCTTCTCCCCCATACTTCATTCTTTCATCAAAGCCATTAATTGAAAAAATATCACTACGCCAAGCTGAACTATTATGACCATTCCATGAAGGTTTAGTTGGAGTTATAAAGTTTAAAAATCTTGACATATATTCTCCTGAAGAAATTTTTAAATTTTTATATGAAAAAGGCAATCCTCTATTTCTTAGCCATCTAATAGAAAAGCAGGACTGGTCTCTGATATCTGTGACTGAAATAAGGTTTGACAAGTACATATCTAACTTGAAGTATCCTCCAGATAAAAAATATCCCTTAGACTTGTTTATAAAATGAAAATATAAAAAGTCAGCTCTAGGTATGCAATCTCCATCTGTAAATACGATATAACTACCTATACTAGCTTGAAGAGCTTTATTTAAAATAATAGTTTTTTGAAAACCATTATCTGGATGCCAAACGTGATTAATAGAATAAAAAAGAATTGGTCTTAACTTTTTTATTAACTCGTTAGTTGAACCTCTGGAGCCATCGTCTGCAATTATGAGTTCAAAGTCTTTAAAAGATTGTTTAGCAAAGCCTAGAAGAACCTTTTTAAGCCATTTTTCTGAATTATATGTGCTTAGTATAACTGAAAATAAAGGAGACAAATTTATAGTTTTTAATCAATGATAAAAATAAATTACTTTTACTCCAATATATAAATTCATAATGAAAATATTAGTCATTCAGCAAAAAATGATTGGTGATGTTTTATTAAGCACCCTTTTGTGTGAAAATATTAAAAAATGGAACCCTTCTGTAGAAATAGATTTTATTGCCAATAAACACACTACTCCAGTTCTTCAAAATAACCCATTCATAGATAGAATAATCATTTTTGGAGATGATTTCAAGAAAGATAAAAAATTATTAATAAAATTTTTATACAATCAAAACAAAACAAAATATGATATAATAATTGATGCATATGGTAAAATTGAAAGTATTTTAACTACCTGGCTCACTCCAGCAAAAATCAAAATAGGTTATAACAAATGGTATACTAAATTCATTTATTCTAAACGAATTGATAGACAAACCATAAGATTAAAAAATGATATTCAATTGTCTATAAAAAATAGATTAAAATTATTGGGTACTATAGTTGGAAATGATTTTGATTATGTGCACAAACCAAAAATATATTTGAATGATATTGAAAAAAGAAATACCAAATTGATTTTAAATAAAAAAAATAAAAATCTACTATTAATGATTAGTGCTTTGGGTAGCTCAAAATTAAAAACATATCCTGTTAAAAAAATGAGTACCCTTTTGGATTATTTAGTTGAGAAATATAATGCTCAATTAATTTTAAATTATATGCCAAGTCAAAAAGAGGAAATTTCAATTTTATTTGATAAAATAAATTCCAAAACAAGAAAAGCTTTATTAATTAAAAAAGCTCCAGTTAGCCTAAGAGAATTTATTCTAATGACATCGGTTTGTGATGCAACAATTGGAAATGAAGGAGGTGCAATTAATATTTCTAAATCACTTAACATTCCAACATTTGCTATTTTTTCTCCTCAAATAGATCCTGAGGTATGGAATACTTCATCCCCAGATGAAATAGGTGTCCATATTAAAAGTTATAATAAAAATTTTAATAACTTTAATTTGAATAACAAAGAAATTAATCATTTTTATGAATCGTTTAATTTTGATTATTTCATAGATGAACTATCAATCTTCATGAACAGACTCTAGTAGACCATTTTTAACTTTTATTTTTTTGTTTGTAATAGATTTATTTTGAATTAAATCATTTTTAATAAATTTAGATTTATCTTTTTCATCATGATCAAGATGAAATACTATCGCACTAAACTTAACTCTCTTTCCTTTAATTCCTAAATTATGTAATCGGATCATTAAATCTGAGTCTTCTCGACCCCACCCTACAAATTCATTGTCGTATCCATTAACAGAAATAAAATCTTGTTTCCAAAAAGAAGTGTTACATCCTCTAAATTTATGAGAGATGATTTCATTTTTAGAATAAAATTTACTTAAAAAAGGCAATCTAATTTTTCGGAATCTTTTTTTAATATTTGGACTGAAAAGTGAAAAAATTATTTTTCTATTTTTATTTTGATAGCACCACAAAAATTTTGGAACATATTTTTTTTTTATATGGACTCTTGTACCGTATAAATAGCATCCTCTTTTTGCATTAGAAATATGATCATAAATAAAATACTCATTTGGAATACAATCACCATCAATTTGAATTATATAATCTGACTTAGATAAATGTATGGCTTTGTTGAGAATCAAAGCTTTCCTGAAACCAGAGTCTTCCTGATTAATATGAATAAATTTTAATGAAATTTTATTTTTCCAAAAATTAACAATTTTTAGTGTTTCAATGTCATTTCCATCTTCGGCAATAATTATTTCATTTGGTAATTGGACTTGTTTAGATACCGCATCAAGAACAACACTGAGTGCTTCTGAAGAATTATATGTTGAAATTAATAATGCGACTGTCATAATTATAAACAAATATAAATAGAAATAAATGTTTTATAACTTCACACATATTAAACTGTATTTTTGAATAAATATTTTTGGATGATTTGTGAAATTAGAAGTGCTATTCAAGTATTAAATAATGGAGGATTGATTCTTTATCCAACTGACACTGTATGGGGAATTGGATGTGATGCTACTAACTCTAATGCAGTAAAAAAAATATTTGAAATTAAAAAAAGAAAATTAGAAAATACACTTATATGCTTAGTTAGTGATATGAGCATGTTGAAAAATTATATATCCAAAATACCTAAGGGAGTTGAATCTTTGATTAAAGATTCAACTCCAACAACAATAATTTATAGTGATTCAAAAGGATTTGCTCCTAATCTGATAGCAAAAGATAACACCATTGGCATTAGAATACCAAATCATGAATTTTGTAATAAATTAATTACTGAGTTTTCAAAACCAATTGTTTCAACGTCTGCTAATATCAGTCAAAACAAAACACCATTAAAATATTCGGAAATATCACCTACAATTTTGGAAGGTGTTGATCATGTTGTAAATTTACAAAAAGAAAAATAAAGCAGTTTGCCCTCAAGAATATTTAAAATAGACATTACTGGAAAGCTTAAAATAATTCGTGATTAAATGGATTTTCCTAACACAGAAGATTTATTAGATTCCCACCTTTTCAAAACTTTACAAGAAGTTGTTGAAAAGTCAAATATAGAGACATACATAATTGGTGGTTTTGTAAGGGATTTTTTATTAGAGAAGAAAGATTCCAAAGATATTGATATTCTTGCAATTGGTAGTGGTATTGAAATTGCAAAAAATCTCCAAAAAGCATTACCAAATTCAAGTAAAATTCAAGTTTTCAAAACCTATGGAACTGCGATGTTTTCATGGAAAGGAATTGTATTAGAATTTGTTGGTGCAAGGAAAGAATCTTATTCATCAGAAAGCAGAAATCCAATTATAGAAAAAGGAACACTAAAAGATGATCAAAACAGAAGAGATTTTACAATTAACACAATTGCAATAAGTCTAAACTCATCAAATTTTGGAAAAATTTTAGATCCTTTTAATGGATTTGATGATTTAAAAAATAGGATTATAAAAACCCCTTTGAATCCTAATAAAACTTATAGTGATGATCCTTTAAGAATGTTAAGAGCGATTAGATTTTCAACTCAATTAAATTTTACAATTGAAAAAAAATCCTTAGAATCTATAAATACAAATGTAAAAAGAATTGAAATAATTTCTAAAGAGAGAGTTGTAGAGGAGATTAATAAAATTATTGAATCAAATAAACCATCAATTGGATTTAAAATCTTGGAACAAACTGGTCTATTAAATCATATACTTCCAGAAATTCAAAACCTCAAGGGAATTGAAGAGGTAGAGGGTTTTAAGCATAAAGACAACTTCTATCACACATTAGAAGTCTTAGATAATATCTGTAATTCAACTAATGATCTATGGCTTAGATGGGCAGCACTTCTTCATGATATTGGAAAAGCTCCAACAAAAAAATTAATAAAAAATATTGGATGGACATTTCATGGTCATGAGTTTGTTGGATCAAAAATGGTATACAAATTATTTAAAAGGCTTAAAATGCCTTTAAATGATAAAATGAAATACGTTCAAAAGCTTGTTTTTATGAGCTCTCGTCCAATTATTATAGCACAAGAAATGGTAACAGACGCGGCTGTTAGAAGATTAGTTTTTGATGCTGGAAATTATATTGAGGACTTAATCTGCTTATGCAAAGCAGATATAACTACAAAAAATAAAATTAAATTTTCAGAATATCATAAAAACTTCGAAGTAGTAACTAGTAAAATAAATGAGGTAGAGAAAAAAGATGAAATTAGAAATTTTCAACCACCGGTTGATGGGGAAATTATAATGAAATATTTTGATTTAAAACCATGCAAAGAAATAGGGGAAATAAAAGAAGTTATTAAAGAGGCTATTCTTGAAGGAAAAATTCCAAATGAAAAGAATGCTGCTTTTGAATTAATGAAACTAACCGGTAAAAAATTGGGATTGAAAACTAATGAATAATAAATTTATTTTTTCTTTAAAAGCTTCACTTATATTAATTTTACTTGTAATCGCTGCAGGTGCTACGGTAAGAGTTACCGGAAGCGGAATGGGTTGCCCAGACTGGCCAAAATGTTTTGGTTATCTCATTCCCCCTACAGAAAAAAGTCAAATAGAATGGAAGGCAGATGTTTTTTACAATACAGATGAAGTGATAATTGTAAATGAGTCTCTAAGGGTAGCTAAATCAGATTTTAAATCAGATAAAGAGTATAATAGCTCAAACTGGGTGCCTTATTTAAAACATGACTATTCGGTTTTTAACGCTTATCATACTTGGATTGAGTTTATAAATAGACTAATTGGGGCAATTGCAGGAGTTGCAACTCTTTTAATGTTTTTTTTTTCATTATCATATTGGAGAAAAAATAAAATTGTTGTTTTTGGATCTCTAATTGTAGTTTTAGGAATGGGCTTTCAAGCGTGGCTTGGAAAAGAGGTTGTTGATTCTAACTTGCTGCCTTTAAAAATTACAATTCACATGTTAATGGCTTTAATAATACTTGCTTTACTTGTCTTACTTTTAAATATAACAACCCATAATTTAATTAATTTAAAAAATAATAAAAAAATAATTTATATAACAATTATAGCGTTTTGTTTAACATTAATTCAGATATTTTCTGGAACTCAAGTAAGGCAATTTATAGATCTTCAGATGAATCAATATCCAAATCAATATGAATTATGGTTAAAATTCGCTCCAATAAAATTCTATTTTCACCGGAGTTTTTCAATTTTAGTTTTTGCAACCCATTTATTTCTTTGGTTAGAATTTAAAAAAAATACCTTTATTCCCTTTTCTCTAAAAATAATAATTAGTGTAATTGGTCTTGAGATATTTACTGGAGCACTAATGTATTATCTAGATTTTCCTATTACCACTCAACCAATTCATTTATTTTTAGCAACTTTAATTTTTAGTGCTCAGCTGCATTTACTGTTTCAATTAACATTAACAAATAAATATAAATGATATTAAGAATAAGAACCATTTTAGATGTAGAGAATGATGTACTTCGTGATATCGAAATTGATGAGGACTCTCTTCTAAAAGATCTACATGTTTCAATAACTAAATCATATGGATTTGAAGGAAAAGAAATGGCATCTTTTTTTAAAACTAATGAAACTTGGGATCAAGGTGATGAAATGAGTTTAATAGATTTAGGTTTTGGCAAAGATTATTCTAATGAGAGCTTAAATAAACTTTTTAATTCCGAAAATAATCGACTTTTATATGTTTATGATTTTTTAGCATTATGGACTTTTTTTATTGAAGTAGTGGAAGTTTCAGAAAATGATAAGAATATTAAATATCCTAATTTGGTTTTTTCTCAAGGAGAGGTTCCAGAAGATCCTCCAATAAAAATCTTTGAAGAATCAAACTCAGATAATGAAGAATCAGAAGAAAATAAAGATCATAATGATATAGATTACGATCAGTTTTATTAAAGTGTCATAAGGGTGTCGTTATATTATCACTAGGTTTTATATAAGTTTGATGATATTTAGAGTAATGGACGCAGGACTTAAAAAAAGATCTAAGAAAGAAATTTGTTTACACCAAGCTTAAACTTTTTTAATTTTCTGGTTTACCTATAATAACCATACTAAGAATAGAAAATAATTAGGCTAATCCAAGCTCCCATAGTTTGAAAATCTTAAGTATTGTATTTAATGAGCATTTAGTTTCAACAAAACATATTACGAAAACAATAAAGTTTTGGGAGTTTATAAATCCTTTAAATCTAAAAAGTTTTACACAACAATTAAAAGATATAGACAATAAAAAAATTTGGATTTTCTTTATTGTTGGGTTTTGTATCGCTTTTAGTATAATGATTGGAGATGCGCAAATGACAATTTAGATTTATGGCTTAGTATATGGATAAGCTTAAGTTTTTTAATTTGGGTTACAAATAATTATAAAGAATTCAAAAAGAAGAATAATTCCTTAACAAACTTTGTTAATTTCTCAAAAATGAAATTGGCTTAATATTTTTATAATTTCTCTTTAAAAAAGCCAACGAAGCTTCCATTACATCACCCATTGATTTACTATCCCTAAAAGCTTTATCCTTTGTAAAATTATAAATTTCAAGTTTTAGTTTATTTAAGTTTTTATTAGTAGTAATTGGGCTTTCCTTCATTGAAATCAATAGTTGGTCAATTTTTTTTTGATTACTTAATATTCTTTTAGCAACAATTGATCTCTCTTCAATTTTATATTGATCTATTGAGTCATGTGTCAGTTTTTTCTGAACCATCTTAATTAAAGGTTGATTTTCTTTAAAAAATTGAGGCCGATATACTGAGAACCTTCCTTCAAAGCTTTGTTGGTCAAAATCAATAGCTCTTATTTTATATATGACTTGATCAAAGTCGTGAATTGGAATTATAACATAATTATAAGCTCTCATATCACCTAATAATCTGATCATACATCTTTCATTAAATTTTACATATTCCTTAGCTATTTGTGCTTGTTCCGATTCTGAGCACTTTGGAAGCATATCCTTTATAAATACATCACCTGGAATCCCAGCTATATGCTCTTCAATTAATGTAGATTCGTTGACAAGGAAATTTAAATTGTAAGGAGACAACATATGCTCAAACTCCAGGCCAAATACTCGTGAAGAATCTGTTTTTTTTATGTAGAAATAAGTAAAGTTGTCATTCAATATATTCCTTACCTTAATTCTAAACGGTTTTGAATTACCAAAAGTACAGTAATCAATAGCATCTATATTAAGATAAGTTATCATTGACTCATTTCCGTCAGAATGAAGAATAGTATAAAGTTTTTTTAAATTATAATTAATTTCATTTAATTCACTTTCAGAATAATAAACCCTAGTCCACAAAGTATCGTTATCACTATCATCATAAACAACTATACCTCCCTGAAACCTTAATAAGTCTTCGTATGAAAGTTGTATTTCAACCCACCTATTATAGTTAGTCAAATATTTTTTTAAGATATTTGATATAGGAAAAAAAGGTTTCTTTTTAGATATAAGTTTTTTCATCGTATAGTTAACTAGTTAAAAATAAATAGATTAATCTAATAAACATGTAAATTTAGAATTAGTCGTCATATATCAATGATTAAAAGGAATAAAAACCTATACTTTTGTATCCAAACCTAAAAAATGGAATTTAAAATTATTTCAGACTTTTCTCCAACTGGAGATCAGCCCGAAGCTATAAAAGAAATTTTATCAAGTTTTAAAAACAACGATAAATATTTAACTCTTCAAGGAGTTACTGGATCAGGAAAAACCTTTACTGTAGCAAATGTTATAGAAAATCTTAAAAAACCAACTTTAGTTTTAGCGCACAATAAAACTTTGGCTGCGCAATTATACTCAGAATTTAAGCAATTCTTTCCAAATAATGCAGTTGAGTACTTTGTTTCATATTACGATTATTATCAGCCTGAAGCATATATGCCAGTAAGTGGGACTTATATTGAGAAGGATCTTTCAATCAATGAAGAAATAGAAAAACTGAGATTAAGCACAACTTCTTCTTTACTTTCAGGGAGAAGAGATGTTATAGTTGTTGCATCAGTATCATGCTTGTATGGAATAGGAAATCCTAAAGAGTTTCAAAAAAATATAATAAATATTGAAAAGTATGAGAAAATATCAAGAACAAAACTTCTTAAAAAACTCGTACAAAGTCTCTATTCAAGGACTACAGCTAATTTTGAAAGAGGAAACTTTAGAGTTCAAGGAGATATAATTGATATTTATCCAGGATATACTGATACAGCATATAAAATTCACTTTTTTGGAGATGAAGTTGATGAAGTTGAATCATTTGATCCAATCAATAATAAAATAATTGATTCCCAAGAAAAAGTTACCATCTACCCTGCAAATATGTTTGTAACATCTCCTGATATTTTACAAAATGCAATTCATCAAATACAAATTGATTTGGTTAAACAAGTTGACTATTTTAAAGAAATTGGAAAACATTTAGAAGCAAAACGTTTAAAAGAAAGAACTGAATTTGATTTAGAAATGATTCGTGAATTAGGATATTGTTCAGGTATTGAAAATTATTCAAGATATTTAGATGGAAGAAGCCCTGGAACCAGACCATTTTGTTTATTAGATTACTTTCCAAATGATTATTTAATGGTTATTGATGAAAGTCATGTTACAATTTCACAAGTTCATGCAATGTACGGTGGAGATAGGTCACGAAAAGAAAATTTAGTTAGTTATGGATTTCGCCTCCCTGCAGCAATGGACAATAGGCCTTTAAAATTTGAAGAATTTGAAAGTTTACAAAATCAAACCATGTATGTTAGTGCAACACCTGCAGATTATGAACTTGAAAAAACTGAAGGGTTTGTCGTTGAACAAATGATTAGACCAACAGGCTTATTAGATCCAGAGATCGAAGTTCGACCCAGCTTAAATCAAATTGATGACTTGATAGACGAAATTCAAAAAAGAATTGAAAATGATGAACGAACTCTTGTGACTACTTTAACAAAAAGAATGGCTGAAGAGCTTACTACCTATTTGTCAAGAGTTAGCATTCGTTGTAGATATATTCATAGTGATGTTGATACTTTAGAAAGAGTTGAAATAATGCAAGACCTGAGATTAGGAAAGTTTGATGTATTAGTTGGAGTCAATTTACTTCGAGAGGGATTAGATCTTCCAGAGGTTTCATTGGTTGCAATTCTTGATGCAGATAAAGAAGGTTTTTTAAGAAGTGCCAGGTCTTTAACGCAAACTATTGGAAGAGCTGCACGTAATTTGAATGGAAAAGCTATAATGTATGCTGATAAAATAACTAAGAGTATGGATAAAACAATAAATGATACTAAATACAGAATAAAAAAACAAAAAGAATACAATACTAAGCATAACAAAAAACCTGAAGCCTTAAATAAATCACTAAACAACGCTTTGGCTAAAAATTCAGTATCTACTTATTCCAAAGAGCTTGAACAACAAAAACTATCAAACTCTATAACAAAATTTAAGAGTAAAGATGATTTTGAAAAAGCAATTAGAAATACCAGGAAAAATATGGAAAAATCTGCAAAAGAATTAAATTTCATTGAAGCAGCTTCACTAAGAGATCAGATTAAGGTTTTACAACTCGAAAAATCTAAGCTTTAATTAAGCTAATACTTCTTGAACTTTTATTGCTGCTTCTTCAAAAGCAGTTGCTGCGATTACGTCAAGTTTTGAGTTTTGAATTAAAGTTTTAGCTTGTTCAGCGTTAGTGCCTTGAAGTCTAACTATTATAGGGACTTTAATTGCATCTCCCATATTTTTATATGCATCAATAATTCCTTGAGCTACCCTATCACATCTTACAATTCCACCAAATATATTTACAAGAATTGCTTTAACTTTTGGATCTTTAAGTATTAATCGAAAAGCAAATTCTACTCTTTCCGCATCAGCTGTTCCTCCAACATCTAAAAAATTAGCAGGAGACCCACCAGACTGTTTAATCAAATCCATTGTAGCCAT
>CESJ01039886.1_pt1 | contig 13886 bp, 12 predicted proteins | sample 356311 | NCBI WGS metagenome assembly CESJ01 (sample SAMEA2621487, study PRJEB7988) | marine metagenome | biome: marine biome (ENVO:00000447); feature: surface water layer (ENVO:00002042); material: "saline water (ENVO:00002010), including plankton (ENVO:xxxxxxxx)" | depth 5 m
AAAGATGGGTTTTACAAAAGCTTAACTGATGTTTCTATTGAGGATGACATATTTAGATTTTGGATTGAAATTCCTTTATCACTTGGGACAGTTGGAGGAATAACAAACCTACACCCACTAGTAAAATGGTCACTAGATTTATTAGACAATCCAAAAGGGAAAGAATTAATGAAAATAGTAGCGGTAGCTGGTCTTGCTCAAAATTTTGGAGCAATCAATTCTTTAATAACTACTGGAATTCAAAAAGGACATATGAAAATGCATTTAATAAATATTTTAAATTCATTGCATGCAAACGAAAAAGAAAAAGAAAAATTAATTAATTTTTTTAAAAAAAATACTGTTTCTTATAGCTCTGCTAAAACTGAATTAACAAATTTAAGAAACAATGGATTTTAAAATCTCAAGTCCAGGAAAACTTTTAATTACAAGCGAATATTATGTTATAAAAGGTGCTCTTGCACTAGCCATACCAACTAAATTTAGACAAAGTTTAGATTTTAAGTGTAACAATACAAATAAACTAAATTGGAAAAGTTTTGATAGTGAAAATGAACTGTGGATAAATTGCGAATTTGAACTTTATGATTTTAAAATAACAAAAAATAAAAATAAATTCAGCAAAACACTTCAATCGATATTGGTTTCTGCTAATAAAATTAATCCCAAGTTTTTAAAAAACAGTACTGGAGGATCGGTTTCAACTCACCTTGATTTTTCAAGGAAATGGGGCCTTGGAACATCATCAACCTTAATTAATAATATTTCAAAATGGGCTAATATAGATCCTTATGAATTATTATGGACCAATTATAAAGGAAGTGGTTATGATATAGCATGCGCTTTAGCAAAAGGGCCAATTTTATACAAGCTAGAAAATAATATTCCAATTGTTAAATCAGTACAATTCAATCCTGAATACACTGAAAATATATTTTTTGTGTACTTGAATAAAAAACAGGATAGTAATAAAGAAATAGATAAATTTTTTGAAATGAAAATTAGTGGACTAACAATAAATAAATTATCTCACTTAACACTTGAATTTATTAATTCAAAAACATTATTAGATTTTCAAAATTGTATAAAAAAACACGAAAATATAATCTCAAAAACTTTAGAAATCGAAACAATTAAAAATAAATATTTTAAAGATTACTTAGGAGAAATAAAAAGTTTAGGAGCTTGGGGAGGAGACTTTATTCTAGCAGCTGGACCCGAAAATTCTAAAAAATATTTTTATAAAAAAGGCTACAAAACTGTTCTCAGTTACAGAGAAATATTTTAAAAATAAAAACAGTTTGGCACGATTAGTGCATTTTTAATAACACATAATATTTTTGGTTAGTTGTTGTTAAAATGCTCAGTTTCCTAAAACTGAGCATTTTTTGGTTTAATCTAAATCTAATACCGTTCTAAATCCAACATGTTGAGAGCTACTATCAGGAGTACTTTTCATTCTCATCGAATTTCTAAAACCACTACAATAAGAATCATTACACAAAAAACTACCACCTCTCATAACCCTTTTAGAACTAAATGGATCGTTAGGATCAAAACTTTTTCCTGGACCTTTAGGATCATTGGTAATATCTTTTGAAATGGTTGAATAATAATCACTATGATAGAAATCTGAACACCATTCCCAGACGTTTCCTGAAATATCATATAATCCAAAATCATTTTTATCAAATGATTTTACTGGAGACGTATAATAAAACTCATCCGATACTGTATTGTTTGAAGGAAAATCACCCTGCCAAACATTAGCTTTTTGTTTTCCTGAACCAACAGCGAGATTTCCCCATGTATACATAGTATTTGATTTGCCAGATCTCATTGCGTATTCATATTCAGCTTCAGTCGGCAATCTTCTTCCTTTCCATTTAGAATAGGCTACAGCATCATCCCAGCTAACATGAACAACTGGATGATCTAAAATTGTATCTATGCTACTTTCTTTACCGTAAGGATGCTTCCAATTAACTTCTTTTTGAAGTTTCCACCACTGAGAAAAATCATTTAAATTTTTAGTTTGTGACTCAAAAAAAACAAGAGAAGAAGGTGCTAGTAAACTATCATGAGGTTTTGGAGTATTTGGGGGTAAATATTTTTTTAAATCATTCCAATCTATTATTCTTTCTGCAGTTGTTAAATAACCTGTAGATTCTATGAATTTTTTAAAATCATCATTTGTAACTTCTGTTTCATCCATTAAAAAAGAATTGACAATAACTTTGTGTTGAGGGTATTCATCCCTCATAGCTTGATTATTATCAGCACCCATCAAAAACTCACCACCCTTTATTAAAACCATTCCAGCTGGAACTTCGCTTAGATCTTGTTTGTTAAAATTATTGCATGAAAAATTTAAACATAAAATAAAAAAGAAAAATATTTTTTTCATTGATTAGGGTTTTTTTTTGAAATGTAATATAAGTAACGATAACTTGGTCATCTAATTTAATTGATTAGTATTATAAATACAGGCTTTAATCCTATTTAGGATAAATTTAGAGATTAATTTATTTAAATTAGAATTAACAACTATTATTATGAATAAAAATTTAGCAGATGAGTACTGGAAAAAAAATCTTAAATATCTTTTAATTCTTCTATCAATTTGGTTCACCGTTTCTTTTGGGTTTGGAATATTATTGATTGATGAACTAAATCAAATTAAAATTGGCGGATTTAAACTTGGATTTTGGTTTGCTCAACAAGGGTCTATTTATGTTTTTGTAACATTAATATTCATTTATATTCGTCTTATGAACAAATTAGATAAGAAATATCACTCTGAAAAATAACTATGGACTTACAAATTTGGATATGGTTAATGATTGGAATAACCTTTTCATTATATATAGGAATCGCTATTTGGTCTAAAGCAGGTTCAACTAAAGAATTCTATGTTGCAGGAGCAGGTGTTTCCCCCATTGCTAATGGAATGGCTACAGCTGCAGACTGGATGTCTGCTGCATCATTTATTTCAATGGCAGGATTAATTTCTTTTATGGGCTATGACGGTTCAGTATATCTTATGGGATGGACTGGCGGATATGTTTTACTTGCACTATTATTAGCACCATATTTAAGAAAATTTGGCAAATTCACAGTTCCTGATTTTATAGGTGATAGATATTATTCAGATACCGCTAGAGTAGTCGCTGTTTTTTGTGCTTTAATAATTTCATTTACATATGTTGCTGGGCAAATGAGAGGAGTAGGACTTGTGTTTTCAAGATATCTTGAGGTTGACATAAACACGGGAGTTGTCATTGGAATGGCTATAGTTTTGTTTTATGCCGTTTTAGGGGGAATGAAAGGAATCACCTACACCCAAGTGGCACAATATTGTGTTCTTATTTTTGCTTTTATGGTGCCTGCTATTTTTATTTCAATGCAAATGACAGGTAATCCAATTCCACAACTAGGTTTTGGTTCACAAGGAACAGATGGAATATATCTTTTAGATAAACTAGATGGATTAAGTAGAGACTTAGGGTTTCACGAGTACACTACCGGATCAAAATCAAAACTTGATGTGTTTTTTATCACCGCAGCTCTAATGATTGGTACAGCTGGTCTTCCACATGTAATAGTTAGATTTTTTACAGTGAAAAAAGTAAGTGATGCTAGAAAGTCTGCAGGATGGGCTCTTTTATTTATAGCTATTTTATATACTACTGCCCCTGCAATTGCAGTTTTTGCTAGAACCAATTTAATCGAAACGGTAAGCGAAAAAAAATATGATGATATGCCTGGATGGTTTGAAAACTGGGAAAAAACTGGGCTTTTAACTTTTACAGATAAAAATAATGATGGCATTATACAATACGTTGCTGATCCACAAATAAATGAATTAACAATTGATAGAGATATTATGGTTATGGCAAATCCAGAAATTGCTGAACTTCCAAATTGGGTAATAGCATTACTTGCAGCCGGTGCGTTAGCAGCAGCTCTTTCAACAGCTGCTGGATTACTACTTGTTATTTCTTCATCTATTTCTCATGATTTAATTAAAAAAATCATAAAACCCGACGTTAGTGAAAAAGGGGAATTAATTGCTGCTAGAGTTTCTGCATTTTTTGCTGTTTTGTTGGCGGGTTATTTTGGTATTAATCCACCAGGTTTTGTTGCAGCTGTGGTTGCTCTTGCTTTTGGCTTAGCTGCAGCCTCGTTTTTTCCTGCTATAGTGATGGGGATTTTTTATAAAAGAATGAACAAAGAAGGTGCAGTTTCTGGAATGGTTACTGGACTACTTTTAATGCTTTTTTATATGACGAAATTTAAATTTGGTTGGTTTGGAGGAGGTACTGAAGCCGATTGGTGGTTTGGGATATCGCCAGAAGGATTTGGGACATTAGCTATGTTAGTTAATTTTATGGTTTCATTAATTGTATGTCACTCAACTAAAGAACCGTCACAAGAAGTTCAAGATTTAGTAGAAAATATTAGAATTCCAACAATTGAAAACTAATGAAATATTTCAACTTAGTTATTATTCTTTTTATGATTTCAAATTCAAATGCGCAAGATCTGAATTTGTACGAAAAAGATATATATATACATGAAAATGATACGCTCAATTTCAGAATATTAAAACCGTTAAATTACGATTCAAACAAACAATATCCTGTTCATTTGTTTTTACACGGATCTGGTGAAAGAGGAAATGATAATGTTTCTCAATTAGTTCATGGGGGAAAATTATTTTTAAAAAAAGAAAATAGAGAACAATATAACTCATGGGTTATATTTCCTCAAGCTTCAAAAAATGACTGGTGGGGTCACAGTGAACCTTATAAGTTTAATTATGATGTAAAAGAGTCTAAAGACATGAATTTAGTTGTAAAATTAATGGACAGTTTTGCAGAAAGAAATGATGTAGATAATAACAAAATTTATGTGAGTGGGTTGTCCATGGGAGGAATGGGAACTTTCGTGATTTTAAACTTAAGACCTAATATGTTTGCAGCTGCTACACCGATATGTGGAGATGGAGATCCTAGTTTAGTGAGTAATTACGCAAAAAAAGTCCCTATTTGGATTTTTCACGGCTCCGATGACAAAACAGTCCATCCAAATAAATCTCTTAAAATGGCAAAAGCAATAATCAGTTCTGGTGGAAGTCCAAAAATAACCTTCTACGAAAACGTTGATCACGGGAGTTGGAACAATGCATTTGCTGAAAAATATTTTTTAAAATGGATTCACTCAAAAACAAAAAAACAATGAAACATAACATAAAAACAATTATATTTTTTTTATTTTCCTTAACTATGAGTACAAGTGCACAAGAAATAGTTACAGCTGGTGGAGGAACACTTACAGATTGGGCGCATTTAAAAAAATATGAAAAAGATAATGAAGAATTAAAAAAAACAAACGATACTGATAGAGTTGTTTTTATGGGTAATTCCATAACTGAAGGTTGGTCAATTTTAAACAAAGATTTTTTTGTAAATAATCCATTTGTAAACAGAGGAATTGGAGGTCAAACCACTCCTCAGATGCTAATTAGATTTAAGCCAGATGTAGTGAACTTAAATCCTAAAAGTGTAGTAATTCTGGCAGGAATAAATGATATAGCTGGAAATACTGGCCCTTTAACAATTGAAAATACTGCTGAAAATATTATTTCAATGGCTGAGATTGCTAAAGCAAATGACATTAAAGTGTTTATTTGTTCAACTTTACCAGCGATTGATTTCCCATGGTCACCTGGACTTGAGCCTGGTCCTAAAGTTATAAAATTGAATTCTATTTTAAAGAACTATTGTGATACAAATAACATCACTTATGTTGACTATTTTTTAGCAATGGCAGATGAAAAAGGAGGTTTAAAAGTTCCTGAATACACCACAGCTGATGATTTAGTTCATCCTAATTTAGCCGGTTACAAAGTGATGGAAAAAATCATTCTTGAAGCTCTTAAATAATTTCTTACATGAAGCATAGAATTGTCGCATTATTGACTTTTATATCAATTATTGGTTGTAATCAAAATAAATCAGAATGGGAGAGTTTAATTACAAATAACTCTCTTGAGGGATGGCATATTTTTCAGAATGATGGGACTAAAAATGGATGGACTGTTGAAAATAATGTGTTTATTTTTGATGCTAAAATGAGCACAGAAAACATGTTAATTTCAGACGCGAGTTTATTATCAGATAAAAAATATTTAAATTTTGAAATAAAATTTGACTGGAAAATTGAAAAAGGAGGAAATAGTGGGTTTATGTGGGGTGTAGATGAAGATAAAAAATATAAATTTCCTTACCAAACAGGTCCCGAAGTTCAAATTATAGATGTCAATACCTATATGGATCCTGAAAGTATACAGGGAGGGGAAATTGAACTTAACAACATTTTAAATGATCTTGGAAAAAATAAAAATTTTTTAGGTGCAGTATATGGAATATCACCACCTTCAAAATTAAATATATCTAACCCAACAGGTCAATGGAATTCCTATCACATTACAATAAATCACAGAAATAATAAAGGAAAAGTTAAGTTAAACAATGTTTTAATAAACGAATTTCCTTTGAGTGGAAAAATTTGGGATTCTTTAGTTAATCAAAGTAAGTTTAGTAAGTCTAAAGAATACGAATATTTAGGTGACGAAAGGTGGTATGGTTTTGCAAAAAAACAATATGGCTTCATCTGTCTTCAAGATCATCCAGGAAAAGCTTTTTTTAAAAATATTCAGATTAGAGAATTAAACTAATTTTATTAACTTTATTTTAATGAATAAAAATATAGGTAACAATTTACTGTATTTTTTAATTTCCTTTATTTGGGATTTTAATCTTTAAGTACTTTTCTTCAAAGCCATCAGTTGATCAAATTTCAATAGATTACAATTCTATTCAAAATGTAGAAAATAATTTAACTAATGTCGCTTTTCAAAAAGTTAATTTCAATTTTGACGTAAAACCTATATTGTCTGACAAGTGCTATACTTGTCATGGACCGGATGAAAAAGCAAGAAAAGCTAATTTAAGATTAGATATTGAAGGAGGTTTTTATTCAGCACTTGAAGACAATCCAAATCATTTTGTAATTGATCAAAATTCTCCAAATGAAAGTGAAATTTTAAAAAGAATTAACAGTCAAAACTCAAACTATGTAATGCCTCCACCAGAATCAAATTTAAAATTAACAAATAAAGAAAAATTGATTTTAAAAAAATGGGTTTTACAAGGTGGAAAATGGGAACCTCATTGGGCATATACCAAACCTGAATTACCTGAACTGCCTGAAATAGATATTGAAAATTGGGCTTATAATGAAATAGACTTTTTTATAGCTAATAAACTAGAATCTAAAGGGATGTCTCCTTCAAAAATTGAAGAAAAAGAAATACTAATTAGAAGAGCATATTTTGATTTAATTGGTCTTCCTCCAAGTTTAGAAGAGATCGATAATTTTATTTCTGACTCAAGTGATAATGCTTATGAGTCAATTATAGACGATTTATTAGAATCCAAATCCTACGGAGAACGAATGGCTTCAATTTGGATGGATTTATCTAGATACGGAGATAGTCATGGTTATCAAGACGATCAAGAACGAATCATGTGGCCATGGAGAGATTGGGTAATTCATGCTTATAATTCAAATATGCCCTATTATAAATTTATTACTTGGCAAATGGCTGGAGATATGCTTCCAAATGCTACTAAGGAACAAATTTTAGCCTCGGGATTTAACAGGAATCATAAAATTACTCAGGAAGGTGGTGTTGTTCCTGAAGAGTATAGAGTTGAATACGTTGCAGATCGAACAGTTACATCTGCAAAAATTATGATGGGATTAACAGTCGAATGTGCAAGATGCCATACACATAAATACGATCCGATTTCTCACGACGAATTTTTTAGTTTTTATAGTTTTTTTAATAATGTTGATGAAGATGGTTTAATTGGTTATGGAGATACAGCTCCAAAACCAAATTTAACTATAAATGCTAATGATATAAAAAATGATCTGCCCTTTGTAAACTTACCTGACAGTATTAATGATGTTACGCTTATGGTTATGAAAGAAACTGAAAACCTAAGAAATACTTATGTTTTAAATAGAGGAAGTTACGATTCACCAACTAGACTTGTTAAACCAAGTACCCCCGAAATTATTTTAAAGTTTGATGAGCAAAAATATTCTTCTAATAGAATTGGATTATCAAAATGGTTTTTTGACAAAGACAATCCTTTAACTTCAAGAGTTACAGTCAATAGATTATGGCAGCAATTTTTTGGAATTGGAATAGTTGCTACCCCTGGTGATTTTGGAAGTCAAGGAAACAAACCCTTCAACCCTGAATTATTAGATTGGCTAGCCTATACATTTCAAAATAAGGATAACTGGGATACAAAAAAGTTTATCAAAAGAATAGTTATGTCCTCTACTTACAAGCAATCTAGCAAAGTAAAAAAAGAAAATCGTTTAATGGACTCTGATAATACATACCTAGCAAATTATCCAAGACAAAAACTTTCAGCTGAGATGATTCGAGATAATGCTCTTTCTACAAGCGGAATGCTTGTTCAGAAAATTGGAGGTCCCAGTGTTAAACCAATGCAACCTCCAAATCTTTGGAACGAAGTTACAGGCGGAGGTGGTGGAAGTCTAGCTTTCTACGTTCAAGATTCAGGCGATAATTTATACAGAAGAAGTTTATATACATTTTGGAAAAGAACAGTTCCTCCTCCGTCAATGATGATTTTTGATGCACCAACTAGAGATTTTTGTGCTCCAGTTCGTCAAAAAACTAGTACTCCATTACAATCATTAGCTCTAATGAACGATCCGCAATATCAATTAGCTGCGGAAAATTTATCTGAATCTATTTTCAATGAAAAAATTTCAATTGACGAAAAAATTATAAAACTTTACAGAACTGTTACTGGAAGAACACCAATTGAAAATGAATTAATTAAATTAAAAGAATATCTAAATGAGGTCAAAAATTTGAATACTATTGACGATCAAAAAGCTTTTAATTCTCTAACAGTATTAGTCTATAATTTAGATGAAACCACTCAAAAAAGTTAAGAAATGGAAGAAATACATAAACACTTTTTAAATAACAACAGAAGAAATTTTTTAAAAAAAGCGGGTTTAGGTATTGGTGGCTTAGCACTTGGTTCTATGTTGGATCCTTTTGGTGCAGATAATAACATTGATCCTTTTTCTTCATTAAAAAATGATTTAAATCTTCCACATTTTGCTCCAAAAGCAAAAAGAATTATCTATTTATTTCAAAGTGGTGGACCATCACAGTTAGATCTTTTTGACTATAAGCCTAAATTAAATCAATTAAGGGGAAGTGAATTGCCAAAATCTGTTAGAGATGGGCAAAGGCTTACAGGTATGACGTCAGGTCAAAATAATTTTCCTTTAGTTGGAAGTAATTATAATTTTAAACAATATGGTGAATCTAGAGCATGGGTTAGTGAATTAATGCCTTATGTTGGAAAAATTGCTGATGAACTATGTTTTGTAAAATCAATGCATACAGAAGCAATAAACCATGACCCAGCAATAACTTTTTTTCAAACTGGATCTCAACAACCAGGAAGGCCTAGTATGGGCTCATGGATGAGCTATGGTCTTGGAAGTTTAAATAACAATATGCCTTCATTTGTAGTTTTACTTTCCAATGGAACAGGTAGACCAAAAGGACAACCCTTGTACTCAAGACTTTGGGGGAATGGATTTTTAAGTTCACTTCATCAAGGTGTTCAATTTAGATCAGCAAAAGATCCTGTTTTATATTTAAAAAATCCTGATGGGGTTACTGCACAAGAAAGAAGAAAAATGCTTGACTACTTAGCTGAACTCAATCACCAACAAGAAGCTTCCTTTGGGGATCCGGAAATTAGCAGTAGAATAGCTCAATATGAAATGGCATACAGAATGCAGACCTCAGTGCCTGAAACAATGGATATTTCAGATGAACCTGACCATATTCTTCAAATGTATGGACCTGATGCTCAAAAACCAGGTACCTATGCAGCTAATTGTATTCAGGCTAGAAGATTAATTGAAAAAGACGTGAGATTTGTTCAGCTTTATCACATGGGTTGGGATCAGCATGAAAACCTGCCTAACCAAATTAAAGGCCAATCAAGTGATGTTGATCAACCAACAGCCGCACTTATTATGGATCTAAAACAGAGAGGATTACTCGAAGATACGTTAGTAGTATGGGGAGGAGAATTTGGAAGAACTAATTATTGTCAAGGTGCTTTATCAGAAACCAATTACGGTAGAGATCATCATCCTAGATCATTTACTGTTTTTATGGCAGGAGCAGGTATTAAACCTGGCTTTAGTTATGGAGAGACTGACGATTTAGGTTATAATATTGTAAAAGACCCTGTTCATGTTCATGATTTACAAGCAACGATTTTAAATCAATTTGGAGTTGATCATACAAAAATGATATACAAACATCAAGGCAGAAGGTTTAGATTAACTGATGTTTCTGGAAATGTAATTAAAGACTTACTTACTTGATTATTTTAGGTGTTGTTTGAAAAATTTCCAAATTTCATCACTTGCGTTAATATCTTTATTTCCCCATGATCCAGGCCAAGTGTGACCACCTCCATCAACTTGATAGAACCACACTTCATTATTATAACTTCCACCTTTTTTCTTAGTCAAAGAAACTGTGGAATAATCTGTTTTATCAATATCTGGAAAATTAAAAACCTCATCTTGAGTACAAGCATTTAAATCAGACCAAAACTCCATTACTTCTAAAATGTGAGGAGCACCACCCCAACCATAAGCAGTATTCATAGTCCCGTCCCAAGGAACAGTTGGGTCAGCTGTGCCAGACATTTGTAAAATAGGGATTTTATAAGCTGGCGAACAATTGTTCCAATCGTATCCACTCATTGTTCCAGTAATAGATGCAACAGCCTTAAAAATATCAGATTTTTCACAACCTAAAGTGTAGGACATAAATCCACCATTAGACATTCCTGAAGTAAACACATTTTCTTTACTAGTTTTATATTCTTCTTGAATTTTTAATGCTAAAAAAGATAAAAAATCTATATCATTGACACTACTCATTTGCAAATTAGCATTCCAATGAGTTTGTCCAGTTATAAGGGTTGTACCCTGTGGATAGCAAATCATGAAACCATTTTGATCTGCTATATCATTCATTTTTGAATATGCTAATATACTGTTCATATTACTTCCAAATCCATGAAGCATGAACAACAGCGGAGAATTTTCAGAATAACTTTTTGGTTTATATAAAATATATTTCCTGTTAATTCCGCCATAATTAATCTGAAATTCTTTTTGAGTCCAAGTGGATTGAACTATTGGTTCTAAATCATCTTGTTTACTACAACCAAACAGAACAACAACAAAAAAATATAAAAATATATGTTTATGCATATTTAAACTACTTTAGTTTTTCCTGGCTTAGGAATAATATATCTACCATTAATATCTGGAAGTGTTGGAGGATTAGAATTCCAACTTAAATCGTTAGGGACAAGAACTTGTTGAGAATTTAATGCCTGTTCCCATGTAATTTCTTTTCCAGTATAGGTTGCCATTCTACCCATAATAGCTGTCAATGTAGATTTTGCTCCGTATTCTGCGTTATTAATTACACCACCTGATCTAATTGACTCAAATAATATATCATGTTCAATTTGGTATGGGCTTTTATCATTAGAAGGATCATGTTTAAAAATATCATTCCCTTCATGATTAATTATTTTACAATAGTCACCAGATGTAACAACATTAGATTTAGTACCTTGAAATGCTTCACTAACATCGTATTTTGTTCCTGGTTGATGTCGACATTGACTAGATACTATTGCTCCACTAGGATATTTAAATTCTACAAAATGATGGTCAAATATTTCTCCATGATCGATTCCATCTCTTACTTCTCTCCCCCCCATTCCACTTGCAGATTTCGGGTATTCACCAATAAACCAATTAGCAACATCAATATTATGAATATGTTGTTCAAGTATATGATCTCCGCAAAGCCAATTGAAATAATACCAATTTCTCATCTGATACTCCATTTCTGTTTGACCTTTGACTCTTTTTCTTACCCAAACCCCAGCACTATTCCAATAAATCTGACCTGAAATAATTTTTCCTATGTCACCATTATTAATGAGTTTAAGTGTTGATTTGTAACTGTTTTGATATCTTCTTTGAAGACCAACCACTACATTTAATTTTTTTTTCTTTGCAATTTTAGCGGATTCAAGAACTTGTCTCACTCCATTTGCATCTGTTGCAACTGGTTTTTCCATAAATACATGCTTATCATTTTCAATAGCATATTTAAAATGAAGCGGTCTAAAACCAGGTGGTGTTGCTAAGATTACTACATCAGCCATATCAATAGCTTTTTGATATGAATTAAATCCTGTATGTCTGTTTTTTTCTTTTACTTTTACAGCCCTTTCGCCTTCAAGTTCTTCCGAAATAGCTTTCAAACTTGATTCTAATCTATCTTCAAAAGCATCAGCCATTGCAACTAATTCAACATCCTTATCAGCTCTAAGAGCTTGAACAGCAGCGCCAGTTCCTCTACCACCACAACCAACTAAAGCAAGTTTTAATTTTTTATTATTAGAACTATTAGCCATAGCTTCTAACGAAAATGTTGAAGACAATAATACTCCACTTGTTAAAGCTGTCGACTTGACGAAAGATCTTCTAGAGAATTGTTTTTTACTCATATTAAATTATTTAAAATTATCTACTTTTTTATATGAATTTATAAGTTTCACCTCACCTTCTAAACCTTTAATTGAGTTACCATGTTCCATTCCTAAAACTCCATTAAAACCTTTGTTGTAAATATATTTAAAAATATTTTTATAGTTGATCTCGCCAGTTGTTGGTTCATTTCTTCCTGGATTATCTCCGATTTGGAAATAAGCTATTTCATTCCAAGAGGCTTCAATGTTTGGAATTAAATTACCCTCTTGTATTTGTTGATGATAAATATCAAAAAGAATTTTACAAGATCTTGAATTAACTGCCTTACAAATTTGAAAAGCTTGAGGACTTTCTGTTAAAAATAAACCCGGATGATCTCTAAAGTTTAATGGCTCTAAAACCATAGTTAGGTTGTGTTTCTCTAATAATCCCGATGCTTGTTTTAAAGTTTCTATAACATTTTGAGTTTGATAATTCATATCTTTTCTCAAATCTAAATGTCCTGGAACTACAGTCATCCATTTTGCATTGACTCTTTTTGCAACGTCAATCGAAGTTGAAATATCATTTAAAAATTCTTTTCGTTTATTTAAATCTCCACTTGCAAGATTAGGTTCATTCCAATATATTTTATGAGCAACAAAAACACCCATTTTCATATTATTATTTAATAGAAAATTTCCGATTTTTTCTTGAGTTTTAGTATCTCTATTTTTCATCCCATTATCCTCAAATGCTCTAAATCCCTGATCTTTAATAAATTCTAATTGATTAAAAATATCTGATCCAGCATGGTTTTTAAACATTCCGAAATGTGGAGCGTAATTTAAATTATAAGCATGATTAGATTGAGATCTATTGTTAGAAAATAAAGGATTTACGGACATTAAACTAGCAGCCGTAAGAGTTGAGTTTTGTATAAAATTTCTTCTTTTCATAAAGTTATATTAATTATTCCAGTACTCATTTTGTTCTTCAATAGTTGGTGTCACATATGGTCTTACAACTCTAAAACCTACAAACTGAGCGTCTGTATGCCACCATTTACTTCTTGGGATTTGAGGATCTTGTTTTTTCCACTGCTTCGAGGATGCTTCCCTAGATGCACTTCTTAACCTATAATAAGAACTTTTCCATGATCC
>CESJ01024752.1_pt1 | contig 13868 bp, 17 predicted proteins | sample 356311 | NCBI WGS metagenome assembly CESJ01 (sample SAMEA2621487, study PRJEB7988) | marine metagenome | biome: marine biome (ENVO:00000447); feature: surface water layer (ENVO:00002042); material: "saline water (ENVO:00002010), including plankton (ENVO:xxxxxxxx)" | depth 5 m
TCAAGCAAGAGGAAGTGTTTTGATTCATCAAAAAATGTTTGAAAGCAGACTGTTTTTTGTTGATAAATTAATTGATATGGGAGCTAAAATAATTTTGTGTGATCCTCACAGAGCAAATGTAATTGGACATGATTTTAACTCACAATTGAAAGCTACAACAATGGTATCTCCAGATATTAGAGCGGGTATTTCACTATTAATAGCTGCGCTTTCAGCTAAAGGTAAAAGCATTATTCACAACATTGAACAAATTGATAGAGGATATGAAAATATTGATCAGAGACTCAGAGCTCTTGGAGCTAAAATTGAAAGAATTTAATTTCGCTTTGATATTTTGTTTCCTGTTGATCTCTGTCTTGTACATTTAAATCTATTAACAGTATCATCTCTTAGCTTAATGTGTTTGGTTTTTCTTCCCTGAACTCTTTTTCTCCACATTGCAAAGCTTTTTGATTTCATCTCCCTTCTCATTAGAACAATAACTTCTTTTTCAGTTAATCCAAATTGAAAGCTAATAGCTTCAAATGGAGTTCTGTCTTCCCAAGCCATTTCTATTACCCTGTCAATTTGAATAAGGTCAAGTTTAATCATATTATAAATTTTTTATAAAATTATCTGCATCTAAAAGTAACTTTTCCTTTTTCAATATATCCATTTTGTCGTAACTACTTATAAGCATTCTCATTCTAGGATTTTTTTTAAAAAACTCTCTTTGTTTATCCATAAATGACCAAAATAATCCATCCCAAATCTCACTCCAATCTCCTTTTTTATAATCACTCATTTTAATTATATAATTACTGCTGCTTATATAAGGTTTGGTAGACATTAATCCTCCATCTGCAAATTGACTCATTCCATACACGTTAGGAACCATTACCCAATCGTAGGAATCTATAAAAAGTTCCATGAACCACTTGTATACTTCATCAGGATCGAATTCACATAAAACCATAAAATTACCCAAAATCATCAGCCTTTCTATGTGATTAGCATATCCAGATTTATTAACTTTTTTAATAGTATCATCAATAGGGTCTATCCCAGTAGATCCATTATAAAATGATTTTGGAATTTTTCTTTTAAAGTTCCAATAATTCTTAGTTCTTTCTTCCGATCCTTTACAAATATAGACACCTCTAATGAATTCTCTCCAGCCAATTATTTGTCTAATAAACCCTTCTGTCGAGTTGAGAGGGATATTGTTTTTTTTATAAAACTTTATAGATTCTTCTAAAATATATTTAGGATTTAATAAACCTGAATTTATTAATGGAGATAAAATGCTGTGATTTATAATTGATTCATTAATTAAAATAGCATCTTCATAAATTCCGAATTCATTGAATCTAGTTTTTAGGAAATTATTAAACCATTGTTTGGATGTTTTAAAATCTGTTGGATATAATTGTGAATCATTTAATTCTCCATAGTTTTTAGAAAAATACTTACTAACGTATTTTGTTGAATCGTTATAGCAATTACTTTTAAGAAAAGAATAATCTATAATCGGAGTTTTTTTGTTTTTCGGATATTTTTTTCTATTTAAATCATCATAAGTCCATTTACCTCCTTCTGGTTTGTTTTCGTTATTTAAAAGAATATCAAATTTAATTCTCTGATTTTTATAAAAAGATGTTTGAAAAAGCTTTTTTTTAGTCGGACTAAAAAAAGGAGTCAACTCATTTTTCTTAGTTAGAAAAAGAGGATTTTCATGAACATTTATTTTTATATTACTTTTTAAACATGAAGAAAAAATTCTTTTTTCTAGCCAGTTATCAACAGGATTATATATATTAATTTCTTCACAACTAATATTTTTGAGAAAAATTCTAATGTCAGATTCATCATCAAAAGAATTGATGTATTTCACATTTAATCCCTTATTAATTAAATAATCGAAATAGTTTTTCATAGAATCTCTATGAAATAATATTTTTTGTTTATGAAAACTATATTGTTTAAAAAACAAGTATTCTTCAATTAAATAGGTAGTTTTTTTGTTTTCGATTACTATGCTATCTTCAAATAGTTGATTTGGAAAAATTATATTTATACTCAATTGTTTAATGCTTTTTTATAGGTCAATAGACATCTTTGTCTAGCCTCTTTATGATTAACTATTTCATCTGTGTAGTGATTTGATTCAAATTCTGGAACCCATTTTTTTACATATTCAAAATACTTGTCAAATTTTTTAAGTTGCTCATGGGGATTAAAAATTCTAAAGTAAGGAGCTGCATCTACACCGCATCCTGCAACCCACTGCCAGTTACCAACATTACTTGCTGTTTCGTAATCGAATAGTTTTTCTCTAAAATAGGCCTCACCCCATCTCCAATCAATAAGTAAATGTTTACACAAAAAACTTCCTACCACCATTCTAACTCTGTTATGCATGAATCCTGTTTCGTTTAATTCCCTCATTCCAGCATCAACTAAAGGATATCCAGTCTGACCGTCGCACCATTTTTTAAAATCATTTTCATTATTCAACCATTCTATCCTTTCATATTTTAATTTAAAACTCTCTTTAACAGTTCTTGGAAAATGATAAAGAATTTGTTGAAAAAATTCTCTCCAAATTAATTCTTTTAAAAAAGTGTTGTTAATCGAATTACATGCTTTTTTTATTAATTTTCTGGTGCTGATAGTTCCGAATCTTAATTCTACACCTGCTTTTGAAGTTCCATTAGAACTTGGGAAATTCCTTTTTGATTCGTAATTATTTACTAGTTCATCTGAAATATCACTTTTTATAAAATTAATTTCTGATTTTATGAAACCAACGGATTCTGTTTTAAAATTATATTTTTCATTAATTAAATTTTCGATTAGGTCTTCAGATTTGTAATTAGGAATACCTTGTTCATGCATTTTACTAATCCATTTTTTAGAAAATGGAGTATAAACTCTATAAGGTGTTCCATCATCTTTTACAATTTCATTTTTTTCAAACAATACATGATCTTTGTAATGGCAGAATTGTATTTTATTATCTTCTAGTAGTTGCTTGGTGATAAGGTCTCTTTTAGTTGAATAGGGTGTATAATCTCTGTTTGTGTATACTTTTTTAATATCAAATTTTTTTATTAGATTTAAAAATACTTCCTTAGGATTACCATAAAAACAAGAGATTGATTTATTTTTTTTTGATAAAATATCATTCATTTTTGAGATAGAATGATTTATATATTCAATCCTATGATCATTTATATTCAATTTATTTAAAATATTTTTATCATAAATAAAAATTGGTAGTACAGAGTCATTTTCTTTTAATGCATTGTATAAACCGTTATTATCATCTATTCTTAGATCTCTTCTAAACCAAAAAATTGAAATTTCTTTTTTCAATTATGAAATATTTATTGATGACATTCCTCCGTCAATTCCAAACACTTGTCCTGTAATCCACGAACTGTTATCACTTAATAAATGTACAACTGAGTTAGCTATATCATTAGGGTTTCCGTGTCTTTTTAGAGGATGTTTTTCTCCTACTTTTTCCTTTTTTACATCATTGTTTAAAAATCTTTGAGCCATTGGCGTATCTGTAAGAGAGGGTGCAACAACGTTAACTCTTAATCCAGGAGCATACTCTGCTGCTAAGGATCTAGCAAAACCTTCAATAGCGCCTTTAGAGGCTGAAACGCTAGTATGAAATGGCATGCCGACTTTTACAGCGACTGTACTAAACAATACGACACTAGAGTTTCCAGATTTTTTCAGATTATTTATTACTTTTTGTAAGGATTTAACCATTGATAAAAAATTAATATTCAAATCTTCTTCAAAAGTGCTAAGTTTTAGGCTTCTAAATGGTCTTAAGTTAATGCTTCCAGGACAGTATACAAATCCATGTAATTCCTCAGGAATTAGTTCAGTGTTTAATTCTTCAGTTAAAATATCATATTTAATATAATTAACATTTAAATCTTTAAAATTATCGTTAGTTCTACCAGCTACATAAATGTTATGTTGGTTGTGTATTTGTTTTATAGTTTCGAAGCCAATGCCTGATGAACCACCAATAAATAGAATATTTTTTTTCATAATGTTATAATTTACCAAAAAGTTTTATTAATTTTTTTTCTCTGTACTTAAAAATTTGTCTTAGTTTGTTTTTTACAAATAATGGATGAGCAATTTGTCCTAAAATTCCAAAAGGTATTTTATAATCAACAACATCTTCCATTTCTATACCACCATCAATTTCTTTTATAAAATGTTTGTGGTGCCATAATGAGTATGGCCCAAATCTTTGTTCATCAACAAAATATTCATTTTCCTTTACATGCGTAATTTCGGTTACCCATTTTAGTGTGATTCCAAGAAGAGGTGTGACTTTGTATTGAATAATTTGTCCTGCAAATATTGGTCTATCAGCTCCACTTAAAATTTTAAAGTTCATGTATTTTGGAGTTATTTCCGCTAGATTGTTTGGGTTACTTAAAAACTCCCATGCTTCTTTAGACGAAATCGGTAGTTTTTGTTTTGTTTTAATTTGGTATATCTTCAATTTTTATATTTTTTATAAAATTAAACAAAGATCATTCCAAATTAAGATTATGAATAAAAAATTATACATTTCATTTTTCACTATATTTTTCTCTTTTTTTATTTTTTCACAAATTGAAACTCCTCAGCCAAGTCCTTTATCGAAACTTTCTCAAAAAGTTGGTCTAGTAAACGTTGATATAGAGTACTCAAGACCCTCTGCTAAACAAAGAATTATTTTTGGTTCACTTATACCATTTGGTGAAAAATGGAGAACTGGAGCTAACCAAAACACTAAAATTACTTTTGATAACGATGTTAAAATTGAGAATAAGCTTATTAGAAAGGGGACTTATTCCATGTATACAATCCCCAATTTAAATTCGTGGAGTTTAATATTTTATAAAAAGTTTGATAATTGGGGACTTCCCAAGAACTGGGATGATGATTTAGTCGAAATTGAGATATCAACAAATACGATTTCTTTACCATTTAGTATCGAAACATTCACAATTTCTTTTAATAATTTAAATAATAGTGGGGGTACTTTAGATATATTTTGGGAAAATACTTTGGTTTCATTTAATATAAATTCCATGACTCAGCAAAAGGTTGTTAAGTCAATTAATAAAATTTTAAGTGACAATCCTAGTTCTCAAGATTACTACAAAGCTGCAGTGTTTTACTTTGAAGAAAACCTAGATATAAATAAAGCAAAATTATGGATTGATAAATCTTCCGAACTAAGAGAAAGGTACCCTTACTGGATGTTAAGCCAAAAAGCTCTAATCTATCATGCTTACGGATCGGTTGATGAGTCGATTGAAATTGCTAAACTCGGTTTGAAACTTGCAAAGAAAACAAACATTAAAGACTCAATAAAAACGTTGAATGAAACTTTGATATACGTTTCGAACAATTAATCTATGTTGTTTTTTTAATTAAGTTTGAAATAAGTATTGTTAAAATTGCTCCTATAAAATTTAACCAAAGATAACCTACATCTGTAAATCCGTATATCATAAAAATTAATATTTGTGATATACAGGCTGCATAAAATACTTGATTTCCTTTTACCTTTTTAAAAAAGAAAGCTACAAGAAATATTCCTAAAATAGTTCCGTAAAAAATTGAACCAATTAAATTTACAAGCTCAATTAAATTTTCAAAAAGGGATCCAAAACTTGCAAAAATAATTGCAATTATTCCCCACATAACAGTAAACCATTTAGATGCTTTTAGATAATGTTTTTCAGATTTTTTTTCAATGTGATCTCTTTTGTATAAATCAATAACAGTTGTTGTAGATAACGCATTTAGCTCTGATGCAGTTGATGACATAGCTGCACTTAGTATCACAGCAAGTAATAGGCCTATAACTCCTTTTGGAAGGTAATTGAGTATAAAAAAAATGAAAATATAATCTAAATCATTAGATTCAATTGATGAAGGTGCTATTTCATTAGTAATTTCTTTTACGTTTTGTCTAATTTCTTTTTCTTTATTGTGGAGTTGTATAATTTCTTTTTCTAAATTTTTTTCAGCTTCAAATCCAATATTCTCAATATATTTTTTTTGTAGGTTTCTTTTTTCATTTCTAAGAGAAATGAATTTTTCTTTTTCAATTAAATAATCTTCATTTTGAACCTGCTCTAAATAATTAGTTACTTGGGGATTGAAGTTGACTGGAGTACTATTGAATTCAAAAAATACAAATACCATTACTCCGGTAAGTAATATAAAGAATTGCATCGGAATTTTTAATACGGCATTAAACATAAGACCTAATTGACTCTCTTTAACAGACTTTCCAGAAAGATATCTTTGAACTTGACTTTGATCGGTTCCAAAATATGATAGAGCTAAAAAGAAGCCTCCCGTAATACCACTCCAAAAAGTATATTTTTTTTCTAAATCAAAAGAAAAATTCACAATTTCCATTTTACCTCCAATTCCAGCCATTTTTATAGCTTCACTAAAGTTAATATTTGCAGGAAGAGAATTAAGTATTATTATAAAGGCTATAATCATTCCGCTCATTATTACAAACATTTGTTGTTTTTGTGTAATACTTACTGCTTTAGTACCTCCACTTACTGTGTAAATTATTACTAAGAAACCTATTGAAAGGTTTAATAGTTTTAAATCCCATCCCAAAATGGTGGATAAAATAATAGCAGGAGCAAAAATTGTTATACCAGCAGCTAATCCCCTTTGAACTAAAAATAAAACTGCAGCAAGTGTTCTAGTTTTTCTATCGAATCGTTGTTCTAAATATTCATATGCTGTATATACTTTAAGTTTATGATATATTGGAATAAATACCATACAAATTACAATTATGGCTAACGGTAATCCAAAATAAAACTGTACAAATCCCATACCATCGTCATAGGCTTGTCCTGGTGTAGATAAAAATGTTATTGCGCTTGCTTGAGTAGCCATTACCGAAAGGCCTATAGTCAACCAATTTGCTGATCCACCACCTTTTAGATGATCTTTTATAGTATTAAATTTTCTGGTTTTATAAATACCATAAATAACTATAAAAGAAATTGTACAGATGAGAATAGTCCAATCAATTGTAGACATTTATAAATTATAATTATAGGTTAGAATTATAAAATATATTATATAAATACAATTTATTACTAAAATTAGATTGTAAGCTTTTAGCCATTTCATAAATTCATAGATTTAATTGTTTTTACAAATAAATTTGTAGGAAAACCTAATACATTGCTATAAGATCCTTCAATTTTTTTTATACCTATATGTCCGATATAATCTTGTATTCCATAACTTCCTGCTCTATCTAATACATCAGATGTTTTAGTATAATATAATAAATCGTTTTCATCAATTATGTCAAAATGAACTATAGTTTTTTCATTAACAATTACCTGAATTTTATTAGTAGATATACAAATTGAAGTAATTACTTCGTGTGAAGAATTTTCTAATGATTTTATCATTTCAAATGCTTCGTGTCTATCTTTTGGTTTACCAAGAGCGCTATTTTTGTGCCAGACTATTGTATCTGATGTTATAAGTAAATCATTTTTTTTAAGGTTTTTAACTAATAAGGATGATTTTTTTTTAGCTAAATAATCTGTGATATTACTGCTCTTTAACTCGTTTGAAAAAGACTCATCTATATTTTGATTAACGATTTTAAATTCAATTCCAAGTTTGTTAAGAAGTTCATGTCTTCTTTTCGAACTTGACGCCAATAAAACATTATAGTTTTTTAATTTTTCAAAAAACATCAATTAAATATTTTGATTTTTTTTGCTTAAATCCCAATTCCCTTGAACTTTAAGTGTTTGTTCAATAACATCTCTTACACATCCTTCTCCACCTTTTTTATTAGATACATAATCAGATATTTCTCTAACCTCAGGAGCAGCATCATGTGGACATGTTTTTAAATAAACTAAATTCATTGGGAAAATGTCTGGAAGATCATCTCCCATATAAATGGTTTTTCCAAGATTAATATTGTTGGTTTTTGAGAAGTTTAAGAGATCTTTTACTTTGTCACTTGAGTTTAGAAAAACATTTTTAATACCTAACCTATTCATTCTAGCCTTTATACCTTCATTATTAGCACCTGTTATTATAGCTATGTTATAACCTAGATCATTTGCTAACTTTACAGCAATTCCATCTTTGGTGTTAAATGATCTGGATTCTTTCCCTTGGCTATCTACTATGATTTTTCCATCGGTAAAAACACCATCAATGTCAAAAACAAATGTTTCAATTTTATTAAGTTTTTCTTTATAGTTCATTGTTTAATTTTGTAATTTCAGTTGAAATAGTTTTGTAAACTTTTTCATAATCTGTTCCTTTCAATAAATTTAAGTGTTTTTTTATTGTTTTTAAATCATTTCTTAATGCAGGTCCAGTTTGAGCATCTTTTGATGATAGATATTTTAATTTATTAGAAGTTTCTTGAGTTAATGGATTTAAAATTTCAGTATTAATTTCATTTGATTTTAAAATTTCATCTGCAACAATTCTCATATAATTTGTAAAATTGTTTGTAAATACAGCAGAAACATGAATCGCTATCCTTTGTTTACTAGAAGCTTCTAATACTTTTTTAGAAAGCATTAATGCTAAATCTTTTATTTTATTAAAATTTTTGTTAGAATTTCCCTCTATAATTATAGGAATATTACTGAAATTTATACTTTTTTTTATACTAAAGGTTTGTAAAGGATAAAATGCACCATACGAACAGTGATTTGATAATTCATTAATAGATGTGGATCCAGAACAATGCAAGACTATACTACTATCATCGATATTTAAATTCTTTGAAATATTTTCAATTTGCTCATCAGAAACACAGATTATGTAAAAATCTGATTTTTTTAGTTTAAAAATATTGTTAGAATAATCTATAAAATCATTAAACTCTGGGGATAATTTTTTTTTTCTTCCACATATTTCAACCAAATTAATTTTTTTATTTTTTAAAAAAACTTCGCTTAAATGGAATGCTACATTTCCAGTTCCAATAATAGTTACGTTTATCACTTTATAAAAATACAAATTATGTTCATTACAATTGAATTCATTTTTTTCTTAGGTTTGCAGAAAATTATATAAATGAGTAATAGAACTTTTACAATGATTAAACCTGATGCTGTTGAAAATGGTCATATTGGTGCAATTTTAGAAAAAATCAATAGTGCTGGCTTTAAAATCATTGCAATGAAACTAACTAGGTTAAGTAAAGAAAATGCAGAAAAATTTTATGAAGTTCATAATGAACGTCCATTTTTTGGTGAATTAGTTTCATTTATGAGTAGAGGGCCAATTGTAGCAGCAATCTTAGAAAAAGATAATGCTGTTGACGAATTTAGAAAGTTAATTGGATCTACAAATCCATCTGATGCTGCTGAGGGAACTATAAGAAGTTTATATGCAACTTCAATGGGTGAAAATGCTGTTCACGGATCAGATAGTAATGAAAATGCAGAAATTGAGGGAACGTTTCACTTTTCTAAGGAGGAGATTCTATCTTAGAACGATTTTCTGTATAATTTCCTTACCAAGCTCTTTATTTAATAGGTCAACTATTTTTTGTTTACCATAACTAAGTTCCTGTCTTAAAACAGATGAATTTAAATTTACGTAAAGTGTTTTGTTTTTTAATATAACCTCGTTTGTGTAAGAATTAACATTATTACCCATAACTTCTTTCCATAATTTTTGAACTTTAATATTATTAAGTCCAGAATTTAAACTTGAAGAGCTATTAATTAATTTTCCAAGAATATTTTTTATACTTTTTGATTCAAAATTCCTTTTCATAATTTAAATATTTTATGGGATGAATCTATTTCTTGAATAATTTTATTTGTTCTGTCATAATCTGTATCAGAAATAAAAATTTGACCAAATAAGTTATTATTTACCAATTTAATTAGTTGTTTTACCCTTCCATTATCAAGTTTATCGAAAATATCATCAAGTAATAAAATAGGTGAGGAATTGCATTCAGATTTTAAATAATCAAATTGAGCTAATTTTAAAGCAATTAAAAATGATTTTTGTTGACCTTGACTCCCATATTTCTTTATTGGATAACCATTTATTTCCATTACTAAATCATCTTTATGTACTCCACAACTGGTGTACTGAATAATTCTATCTTTTTTAATACTATTTTCCAATAACGATTCTAAAGATTCAAACTCTAATTGACTTTGAAAAGATATGTTTATGTCTTCTTTATTTTGACTTATGGAATTATAATGCTCAAAAAAAACTGGTGAAAAGTTTTTAAAAAACATTTTTCTTGTTTGGTAAATAGGTATACTAAGTTGATACAATTGATCGTTGTAAATACTAATGTTGTCCTTGTCAAAGGAATTAGTTTTATTAAAGTATTTTAACAAAGCATTTCTTTGATTCAAAACTTTATGATAGCTTATAATATTATTTAAGTATACTTTATTGTTTTGAGAAATGATACTGTCAATGAATTTTCTTCTTAATGAACTTCCCTCTTGTATTAAATCCCTGTCAGAGGGAGAAATCATTACTAATGGAATTAAACCTACATGTTCAGAAAGTTTTTTATAAACTTTTCCATTTCTTTTTAATGTTTTCTTTTTACCTCTTTTTAGACTACAAATTATATTTTCTTGCTGAGTATTTTTTATAAAATTCCCATCAATAAACATAAAATCTTGATCGTGATTAATGGTTTGTGAACTAATAGAATTAAAATAGCTTTTTCCTGCTGAAAGATGGTAAATTGAATCTAATATATTAGTTTTTCCAATTCCATTATCACCAACAAAACAATTAATTTTTCTATCTAGCTCATATTCACCACCTATAATGTTTTTATAGTTTACAACACTTATTTTATCTAGATATAGAGAATTCATTACTTATTTTATAAAAATTAAAGAAAACAATGCAAATTATGTAAAATAATTAGTTATTATCTCTAATTCATTGGAATAAAATTTTATTTTTACCCATTATAAAAATTCATTATGGCAACGTATAAGAAAAAAGGTTTAAAACGAAAATCAAGTAACAATGATGCTAATCAAAGTACAACAGCTGAAGTATTTGATACACTAGACCAAAGCGCATCTACAACTGAAAAGATTGTAGCTAAATACCAAAACTATATTGTTGGTGGTGTAATATCGATAGTAATTATGGTTTTAGGTTTTTTAGGTTATTCAAGTTTAATATTAGAACCTAATTCTGAGGAAGCTAATAATGAATTATATACTGCTCAAAATTATTTTAGTCAAGCCCTTGAAGACAACGAAAACAGTGATTCTTTATTTTTATTGTCACTAAACGGAGGAGAAGGTAAGTATGGTTTTTTAGATGTTATTGAAAATTATTCTGGAACTAATGCCGCACAACTTTCTTATTACAGTGCTGGAATGGCTTATTATAATTTAAATGATTTCGAAAATGCTATTAAATATTTAAAATATTTTGATAGTGAAGATGATGTTTTAAAAGCATTAGCATTGGGAGGTATTGGTGATTCTTTTGCTGAACTAGATCAGATAGATGATGCCTTGAGTTATTATGAACTTGCGTTTAATGTTTCAGATAATAATTTTACCTCTCCAAAATTTTTATTAAAGGCGGCTAATACTGCATCCGTTTTAAAACAAAATTCGTTAGCTAAAAAATATTATAATTCTATTTCAGAAGATTTCCCCAAATCCCCTGAATCTTTTTACATTGATATTCAAATTGAAAAAAATTCATCGAAAAAATAACTAATGTCATCTTCTAACAATAATCTCAGTTCTTTAGATTTAAGTAAGATACCTTCGGCTAAAAATTTAAAATTTGGTATAGTTGTTTCTAAATGGAATAATCAAATTACTGACAATTTACTTAAGGGATGTTTAGAACTACTATTGAAGAAAGATACTGATATAGATAATATTGAAGTTACATATGTTCCAGGAAGTTTTGAACTTGTATACGGTTGTAAAATAATGGAGAAAAAAAATTTTGATGCAATCATCGCTATTGGAAGTGTTATTAAAGGAGAAACAAAACATTTTGATTTTATTTGTAATTCTATCTCAATAGGTATTAAGGATTTGAATCTTTTAGGAAAATCTCCTGTTATTTTCTGTGTACTTACTGATGACAATCTTCAACAGTCAATAGATAGAAGTGGAGGTAAATACGGGAATAAGGGTACTGAAGCTGCTATTGCTGCAATTGAGATGTCGCTTATTTAAAATATTTTTTAGGTACAATTAACATTCCAAAGCATTCACCGTCTTTTTTACCTAAGTGTTTATGATGTATTTTATGAGCTCTTCTTAATGCTCGAGCGTATTTATTATCAATATTTCTTAGTATTTTAAATCTTTGATGTATAAAAACATCATGTACTATAAAATAAGCTAACCCATACATGAATATTCCTATAGCTATAGGTAATCCTACCCATAAATTATATTCACCCCATAATACTGTAAAAAACATACTAATGGCAGCATATTGTAAAAAAAACATATCGTTTCTTTCGAACCAAGATTTATGATCTTTTTTGTGATGGTCTTTATGAAGAAACCACATAAATCCATGCATAATATATTTGTGTGAAAACCATGCTATGAATTCCATAAAACAAAATGTAGCAATTGCAATAAATATCCAAATAACTGTATTCATTTATAATATATTTAATCTGTAACGAACATATGATCTCGCTAAAACATTAATTTTTTGATAATTAGGAACTCTAATTCTTGTAGATTTAATTTTTAATGGATTAGTATTTTTTAGTTTATTTAGAAGTTTAAGGTAATATTTATATGCAGTGTAAACTCCAAATCTAGCAGACGATGGTAATAAAAAAATTCCTTTTAGAGCGTGATTAAAATCTTTATTAATCTCATTTAAAATTATTTTTTTTGATTTTTCATCAAACTTTTCAATATTTAAATTTGGAAAATAACTTCTGTTTAACCCATCATGATCAGCTTTTAAGTCTCTCAAAAAATTAACCTTTTGAAATGCAGAACCTAGTGACATTGCATAGGGTTTTAAATCATTATATTGTTTTTGGTTACCTTTTACAAAAACTTTCAAACACATAAGACCAACTACATCAGCAGAGCCGTAAACATATTCATCAAATTCTTCCTTATTTAAATATTGTTTTTTATTTAAATCCCATTTCATGCTTTTTAAAAAACTATTAACAAGTTTATAATCGATTTCATATTTGTTAAATGTTTTTTGAAAAGAATTTAGTATTGGATTAAGACTTATTTTATCTTTTATTGATTTTTTTAGATCTGATTCAAATAGATTTAAAAGTTCTTGTTTATTAAAATCATGAAAACTATCAACAATTTCATCTGCAAATCTAACAAAACCATATATGTTGTAGATGTCTTGTCTTATTGAACGATCAAGCATTTTTGTAGCTAAAGTAAAAGAAGTACTATAAGATTCAGTTACCACTTTAGAACAAGCTTCGGAAACGTTGTCAAATAGCTTTTTCATTTTTAATTATTAAATCAGAAACCAATTTTCCAGAGACTATTGCTGGAGGAACACCAGGTCCTGGAACAGTTAATTGACCGCTAAAGTACAAATTTTTAACTTTTTTGCTTCTTAATTTAGGCCTTAAAAAAGCAGTTTGCATTAATGTATTAGCTAAGCCGTAGGCATTTCCTCCGTAGGAATTATATTCTTTTTCAAAATCGTTAATACAAAAACTTTTTTTAAACAGGATATGTTCTTTTAATTTTTCACCTGTTAGCTTTTCTAGCCTTTCTATTATAATGTCGAAATATTCATTTCTTATGTCTTCATTATCTTCTAAATTTGTTGCA
>CESJ01134798.1_pt1 | contig 13858 bp, 12 predicted proteins | sample 356311 | NCBI WGS metagenome assembly CESJ01 (sample SAMEA2621487, study PRJEB7988) | marine metagenome | biome: marine biome (ENVO:00000447); feature: surface water layer (ENVO:00002042); material: "saline water (ENVO:00002010), including plankton (ENVO:xxxxxxxx)" | depth 5 m
CACAAACCGGCCTGACAATTTGCGCCCGATAGATACTAATTTTGGTTGCCTATGACTATTCTATCTCACCCATGTGACGACACATTACTATTAAAACGAGAGATTACTATTAAAACGGCAGATTATGAAGGCCAATTATGAAAATAATTGCAATTATGCAAGACTTAGAATTGTGAGGCTTGATGGGCCCACATTTCTAAGTATCCTCCTCTTTGGTTGGATACTGTTAAATTGGCTCTGTGGTTTGAGGCAATTAACTGCGTCCGAAATATAGAAGTTTCTCACCTTATATTACATTTATACCAAAACCCCAGAATTTTAGTTGGCGGTCAATGTGAGAGGCAGCGCGACTGAAACAGTGGCGAGAATTTGGCTAGGGTTGCGTTGCCTTATTCGTTCATTTCTGTGTCCCATTAATTATTTAATTATCTGAAATAAATTAGTTATTTATCTAATTAAGTTATGGTCTAATTGGATTGATAAGATTCAATGGAGACCATAATGGCACGGACTTAAATCACTCCTCCTAAATATGAATAGAAATTCGGGTGCTATACAAGCGATGTAACAGATCAGGAATGGCAATTGACGACACCTAACCTTCCACTACCCAAAACGACAGTTCTTCCGCACATCACCGCGATGGGTGCTTTTGTAAATGCAATTCTGTACATCGCTAGCACTGGTTGAGCTTGGCGCATGCTGCGGAGAGTTTTTCCCGCTGTGTCAACCGTATGCTATTATTTATCCGGCTACTGCGATGATGGCATCTTTAAAATGATCCGCCGTCCTGTGGTGGCAATGGCGCGTTAATCGCACGGCAAAAAGCCCAGCCCAACCGTGGTTTTGTGGATTTTTAGCCTATACAAATAACGGAAATTGGCAAGATATTTGACTATGATGCCAGCAAAAAAAATAAAGGGGCGCAAGCTCCATATTATCAACAAAATGATTGGGTTTATGGTTGGATTTCTAGTGCACGGGGCTGGAATTCAGGATCGCAACAAGGCTCTGGGAGTGTTAAAATAAATTTGTGGGACCTATCCTGATCTGTGCAATGTTTTCGCGAATGGTGGCTATGCGGGACCAAAGTTACGCGACGCTTTTGTAAGGGCAGGAAACTGTACAACCCGGATAGTTAACAGCTCAGACAAGGCGGAAAGTTTCGAAGTTATCCCCCAAAGGTCGTTTGTTGAACGCACCTTCGAATGGCTGAACCGGTGCCGCCGACTGGGCAAAGATCGAGAAAAATCCATCGCGAGCGGTAAAGCTGGATAGTCTTCCCACACATCAGAACTCTAAACTGCAAGATCGCAAGCCATTGCAATCATGCATAGAAATTTAAATCAGACACTTAGGAAATCTGCTACGCTTTCTTGTGCCTGTGCGGAAGAAATTGTTTCTATAGCTGTCGTAACCCTTGTCAGGGCGCATCCTGTTTTGGACTTTCGGCCTACTTGGGACCAGTGCGATGATCGTAACCTGTCTCGATAAGGGATTTTATCACCCGAACTTCAAAAGCGTGACTTGCTTTCAATCCTTCCCAACGGTCGTCATCCATTCCGTCCGCGCGCAAGGCCATCATCATCAGAACTGACTTCTGGTCGGGACCATTAAGTACCCTCCCAGGGATCACTCGCACAAAAATTCTGGGCGACAGGCTATCAGGATCCTGACCGATGAAATAGTCAATCAGTTTTTGCTCCGCATAGGCTTTTACACGCAGGTAAATCGCTCCACCGTCCATCAGTGACTTGCCGTGGACGAGCCCATCATCTTGAATTTCGATTTCCCACGTACCAAAAGACCAAAGGTTCAGATTGTGCGAGTCTGCCAAAAAGGCGAACACCTCATCGGCGGATCGATTGATCACGATGTAAGCCGTGTCGGTAGTCATTCCGCCTGACCCCCTCAGTCGTTTCGCCCAACGATAACAAGAATCGTTGCCATCGCGGCGCCAAGTTTCAAATATGCGTGTTTCATTGAGCCTTCAAAATACATGCTGTCACCTTTATTTAAAACTGTTGGTGTGTAAAGCTCAGTGTGGATGACGATCTTTCCGCTCAGAACATAAAGAAATTCTTCACCTTTGTGGGCCCAGAGGCCACCAACTTCATCCAAAGATTTTGCTGTTATGTGGTTTATCGCGGGATGCATGTTCTTGCGAGACAGGTCCGAATTCAAAATTTCTGACGTGTACCGGGACATTAACCGCTCTTCAGCATCACCAGACCGAGTAATCGACCGTATTCCCTTCGATAAGGGTTCAGCGTCGTTTCGGAAAAAATCTGCAATGTCTACTTTAAGAAGACTTGCCAAAAGAAACAGGTGATGCGCACTAATATCGGTTTGCCCTGTCTCAATCCGAGATAGAGTAGCTTGCGAGAAGCCGCAGACTTTTGCAACCTCTTTCAAGTTCAGCCCTCGGGTTCTTCGCAGAGCCGCGATCCTGGTGCCCAACGGCTGCCGGTCGATACCTGCTGAATTGTTTGTCGCAGCCAACATACTCGCCTTTGCTCAGGTTCTTAAATTTATCAAGAGACCGAACCTTTCGGAATTTCGGTTTATTCCACTCTTCAGTCTCCAGAATGTTTTCAGAGGCGCATTCGCTTTCCAAACGTCTCAAAAAATCACATACAATGAGACAAGACTAAAATGCAACGCATTTAGTTTGCCAAATAATTTGGGAACACTTTTTGCAGTATTGGCATGAGTCGACCTATATAGAGCCCACTTATTTGCATCAGTTTGGCTCTGATTATACATTTTTTGACACAACCTCACCCTATCTCGCCTTGGGATTACGAGAGTCTCTTAAGCCCATAAGTGTAAAAGATATGCATTTATGCAATTTTTTTTATAAATGACTTCCCTAAAGTGCTGTTTTGCCAGTACCCTTCTGAGAAAGGAACGGGAACGGATGGAAAATCCATGAACATTAAAGCGATCGGTGGCAGCAACGACGTGTCGGATGTCTTCGACCTATATGATTTGAGGGTCAAAGTTGTAGCAAGCGAGAAACCGATGGTTTGCGATCATCAGGTGGGGGAGTATTTTGACGTGATTGGTGAAATGATCGTTTTCCCTGAGGGTGGTCGGAACAGCTTCACGCTTTACCCGTTGGCTGCAATTTTGCCTCTACTTCCGGCCAAACAGCGAATAACCAATAAAAATGATTGGATGACAACCGATGCGGTCGTCGCCTGCCCAGACCCGCATTGCGGCGGCAGATTCCACATCGCCCGGATCGCAACACGCAGTTTCAGCCATGCTGAAACAACGGTCGTGCCGCTACCTGGCGATTCTGACGAAACCAATGAAAGTGTTTTGACTGATGCTCACTCCACTACAGATTAATCTGCGCCCTACCTACGAGATTTCCCGCATTACCAAAGGTGGCTGGCAACTGGCGGGTGATCACGGAACCGTCGAGCAGTCGCGCGCGGTAAATGATATGATCGCTTTCTATGATGCAGGCATCACCACATTTGACTGTGCTGACATTTATAAGGGCGTCGAAGAAATGATTGGCGAATTTCTTCTGAAACTTAAAAATCGGCGCGGCGCCGCGGCAATGGCCAAAGTAAAAGTTCACACAAAATATGTACCGGATATTGCGCAACTTGCGACGCTTTCCAAAAGAGACGTTTCAGCAACTATTGACCGATCGCTGCAAAGACTTGGACTGGAACGCTTGGATCTGGTGCAGTTTCACTGGTGGGATTACTCTGTACCGGGTTATCTGAAAGCCGTAGGCTTTCTGGACGAGCTACGTCGGGACGGTAAGATTGACCAGATCGGGGTCACCAATTTTGATGCTGAACATTTGGCTGAAATCTGTACTGCCGTAGACATAACTTCGGCTCAGATACAGTATTCGCTGCTGGACCAAAGGCCTGCTGGGTCGTTCGCAAGCGTTGCAAAAAACAACAACGTGCATCTGCTGACTTACGGATCGCTTGCCGGGGGATTTCTGACGGACCGATGGCTTGGCGTGTGTGATCCTGGATTTGAATTCGAAAACCGCTCGCTAGTCAAATATCGGTTGATTATCGAAGAGTTTGGCGGTTGGGGCCTGTTCTTAGACCTTCTGTCAACGATGCGCGCAATTGCGGATCGACACGGAGTTGGCATTGACGCGATTGCAATCCGGTCAATGCTTGAAAATTCCGATGTGGCTTCTGTCATTGTAGGCGCCCGATATGCAGAACGGATTCTGGCAACACTTGGTGTTTTTGGATTTTCGCTTGATGTAGATGACAAGGCCAAAATTGCTGCGGTCTTAAGCAAAGCCAAGGGGCCAGAAGGGCCGGTTTTTGCGCTCGAGAGGGACAAATTTGGTATCCATGGACAGATTATGAAATACAATTTGAACGCCGGTGATCAAGCTTTGATGGGCCAGCCTGAAAAAGTGACCGAATCCAGTGTATGAACAATCTAATACAAAAAGCCTTCTAAAGCTGCGTGGCGTAACCAAGCGGTTTGGTGGATTTACGGCAGTTGATGGGGTTTCCTTTGAATTGGAGAAAGGTGTCATTGGCGGGCTGATCGGCCCGAACGGCGCTGGCAAAACTAGTTTGTTCAATACCCTTGCTGGATTGCTGATTCCGGACGAGGGTGAGATTTTTCTGGATGGAGTGCCAATCCACAACCTACCGCCGCACAAAACCTTCTGGGCAGGGCTTGCGCGCACATTTCAGATCCCACGCCCCTTCCTGGAAATGACAATTCTGGAAAACGTTATGACTGTCCGTGAAGGGCAGGCGGGTGAAATGTTTTGGAATAATTGGTTCCGACATGGCCTCGTTGCGCGCGAAGAAAAAGTGCTGCGGGAAAAAGCTGAGGAGATCATTGAGTTTTGCGGACTAACGCGCGTTCGCGGAGATCATGCCAATACGTTGTCTGGTGGGCAAATGAAGCTGCTTGAACTTGCACGGGTTCTGATGGCCGATCCCAAGATTATCCTGTTGGATGAACCGGCTGCTGGTGTAAACCCATCACTAATGATGACCCTAGTCGACAAGATCGAGGCGCTGAATGAGCGGGGCCACACATGCCTGATTATCGAACACAACATGGACGTTGTAATGTCCATTTGTGATCCCATCATGGTGATGGCACAAGGCAAGCTGATCTACAAAGGCGATGTTGACGGAGCAAGGCAAAATCCACAGGTTCTGGATGCCTATCTGGGAGATCTGCCATGAGTGCTGCGATTTCAAAACACGTACTTGAAGCCACTGGCGTTGTCGCCGGCTACCGGCCGGAGTTGCCCATCATTCACGACGTGACCATGTATGTCAACGCTGGTGAGATTGTAACAATTATCGGCCCAAATGGGGCAGGCAAATCGACCTTCATCAGGGCGATTGCTGGTTTGCTGACGGTTACGTCGGGCAAGATCATGCTGGATGGGAACGACATCACCGGGGTTCCCGCGCATTTGATGGCGGCATCTGGTGTCGGGTTCGTGCCGCAAACTGATAATGTTTTCACCACGCTGTCGATCCATGAGAATCTGGTATTGGGAGGGATCACCCTACCGCGGGCGCAGGCGGATATCCGCATCGCAAAAATATATGAAAGATACTCAATCCTGAAAGATCGCAGCCGGGAAAAGGCTGGTGTATTGTCCGGTGGGCAGCGTCAGGTATTGGCAGTGGCCAGGGCACTCTTAAACCAGCCACGGCTGATCCTTCTGGATGAGCCAACGGCGGGTCTCTCTCCCATGGCCTCTGGCGAACTTTTCACTGTTGTCCGCGATTTGGCCAAAGACGGAGCCGCCGTTTTAATGGTGGAACAGAACGCCAAAGCGGCGCTTCGGATTTCAGATAGGGGGTATGTACTTGCCGAAGGGCAAAACCGTATTGGCGGCCCTGCAAAAGAGCTTTTGGAGGATCCCGAAATCGGGAAAATTTTTCTGGGTGTCCGGCGTGAGAAAACCAACGACAGACAAAAAATGGGAGAAAGCTAATGTTCTTGCAACATGTCGCAGACGGCCTTTTAAGCGGGGCGGTCATCGGTCTTGGCGCAATAGGGCTAAGTTTTACGATGAAAATTCTGAGGTTTGCCAACTTCTCTCATTCCGAGCTTTTAACCTGGGGGGCCTATTTCGGGCTGATCTTTTTCACCATCGCCGCGTCGCTTGGTAATGTCTTTGATGCGCCTATTGGGCCACTTTCTTTTGGCTGGGGGATGTTTGTTGCGCTGATTTTTTCAGCGGTCGCGACATCCGCTTTGGCGTTGCTTTTACATAAGCTGGTATTTGAAAAACTGAACCGGGTCGCCGGGCACATGACAATGGTATTTGCCAGCTTTGGGGTGGCTCTTTTGCTGCGCCATATGGTTTTGCTGATTTTTGGGCCGAACCCCATCTACTATTCAAATGAGCTGCAATTCGCGGTTCTGTTGCCCGGTAATGTGCGGGTACTGCCCGATCAGGTTTTTCTTTTGGGCCTAACCATCATCGTAGTATTTGGGTTGCATCTCTTTATGACACGCAGCCGCACGGGAATTGCCATGCGCGGCGTGTCTGAGAACCCCGATCTGTCACGGGTAGCTGGTGTGAATGTATCGAGTATAATTAACTGGGTCTGGATTATTGGCGCATCACTGGCGTCGGTTGCAGGAGTTTTGTACGGGCTTACGGTCCAACTGCGTCCTGAACTTGGATTCGGGCTGATCCTGCCGTTGTTTGCCGCCGCTATTCTTGGCGGTGCGGGCAGCCTTTATGGGGCGGTTATCGGAGGACTGATTGTTGGCTTGTCTGAAAACCTGTCGGTCATGATTATCCCGACAACCTATAAACCAGCCGTTCCTTTCCTGTTGATTTTGGCAATCCTTTACTTCCGACCCGAGGGCCTATTCGGAGAACGCAAATGATCGGTCTAATTTCATACCTCATTTTTTTCCTAATACTTGCGTTGTCGTTTGGGATCGCTGTGTTGGGGCTGAACCTTCAATGGGGATACACTGGGCTGTTTAACGCTGGAGTAGCTGGTTTTATAGCAATTGGCGGCTATACGATGGCCATTCTGACTGGGCCATCACGTGATGCAGTGTTGGGAGGGTTTGAGATGCCCTTTGTGGTCGGCCTTATAGGGGCGATGATAGCCTCTGGGATTGGGGCTTATATTGTTGGGCTGGCAACGTTGCGGCTTAAAGGTGAATACCTTGCAGTGGCAACATTTGGCATCGCGGTTTCAATTCAGTTGGTCTGCCTGAACTGGGAGTACCTGACAGGTGGTACACTGGGACTGATCGGAATTCCTAATCCGTCCAAAGATCTGGCCACAGGGCCATTGGCGCAGAACGCCGTCTATCTTGGAATAGTTATTGTGATCGGCGGAATTGCGTTCTGGGCGCTGGAGCGGATCGTGAAATCCCCATGGGGCCGGATGCTGAAAGCAATCCGGGAAGACGAAGGAGCAGCGGCATCTCTGGGCAAGAGCCCGGTGCGGGTTAGGTTAGAATCTTTTATTCTTGGATGCATGCTGATGGGGCTGGCTGGCGCTTTGCTGACGGCCTTTATCGGTTACATCAGCCCATCTGATTTCCTTCCGATCGTCACGTTCCAGATATGGACTATGCTGATTGTTGGTGGCAGTGCGAACAATCGAGGGGCGCTTTTGGGCGCGGTATTAGTTTGGGGAGTCTGGACCAGCAGTGGATTCGTGATTTCAAAATTCATCCCGGCTGAAATTCAGGCACAGGGTGGCGCGTTGCAAGCGATTCTGATTGGCCTGATCCTCGTAGTCACCCTGCTAATGCGCCCGCGCGGCCTGATCGGAGAGGAGAAGCATGTCTCACGCCACGCCAGTCTCTGACCACTCGCTCTGGTGGGATACGGTGGGAGTGGTTCCTGAATGGGACCGGTTTGACTGCGACATTTCGGCTGATGTCTGTGTCGTTGGTGGGGGTTTTAGCGGCTTGACGGCTGCGCTGAAGCTTGTGGAAAGTGGGGCCAGCGTCGTGGTGTTGGAGGCTAAAGAGCCGGGATATGCGGCCTCGGGCCGGAATGCTGGCTTTGTTGTGCCAAACATTGCCAAAGTGGATCCTGACGGCATGCAGTATCTGCTGGGAAAAGAAAAAGGAACGCGGCTGGCGCATGCGATTAGTCGGGGTGGCGAGGGTGTCTTTGGCACAGCTCGGCGGTTGGGAATTGACTGCGACGCGGTGGAAACCGGTTGGATTCAGCCCGCGGCCTATCCTGGTATGCTAGACACCGTCCACGCGCGTTTTGAGCAATGGAAAAGTTTAGGTCGCCCGGTCGAGTGGCTTGACCGCGTCGAGATTGCCAAAGTTATAGGTTGCGAGCGGTTTGTCGGAGGTTGGATCGACCGGTCTGGCGGTGGCATACATCCGTTGAAATATCTGTTTGGCCTTGGTCTTGCGGTCAGGGACCTGGGCGGCAGTGTATATTCAGAAACCCCGGCCACTGGGTTCCAGCACAGCGATGGAAAATGGCGGGTAAAGACAAGCCGGGGCGAGGTTCTTGCAGAAACCTTGCTGATTTGTACAAATGTTTCGACTGGACAGCTTGATGTATCTGCGGGTGCATCACTTATGCCGGCCCTAATATACCAAATGGCGACCAAACCTTTGGGTAAGGCAGATTCAGAACGGTTGACCCCCGGACGGCAGCCTGTTTCTGACGTTCAAAACGATGTTTTCACCTTTCGCATCGATGCCGACAACCGGCTGATCACTGGCGGGATGCCGGTATTCCCCTGGGATGACGGGCCGGGAATGGGAACCAGGATGGCGCGACGACTTGCAAGTGAACTCAACCTTAACGAAGTCCCCCAAGTCGAAAAGCTCTGGACCGGCGTGGCGGCAGTGACGACGGACTTTCTACCAGGCATCCGGCAAATCGGGCCCGGTGCATTTTCTGGGGTCGCGTGTAACGCCCGCGGTATAGCATCTACGCATGTCCTTGGAAACGACCTAGCAGCACTTGCCCTTAAGGGCGACCCTGCGCGAGATCTGACGGCGATCCCAGTGCGGGAAATCGCTGCAGCACCTTTCAGACGGGTCGCCCCGCTGGCGACACGTAGTTGGTTGTGGTGGGGCCGCCGCAGAGACCGAATTTTAGCAAGAAATACCAAAATAGAAATTGGAAATTGTCGTCATGTTGAATGAGCGGTTACACGCTCGAAGAAATGCGGGTTCTGATCAGGACGACAGAGAAGAACCTGCAAGACAATCAAAGGAGAGAATAATGTTTAGAAAAAGCATGATATCGGCACTGTCTGTTGCCGCAATAACCTTAGGAGGAGTCGGTTCAGCCTCAGCCTCCGACTGTACCGTGAAGCTTGGTGCTATCCTGCCCGTTAGCGGACCGATGGGCCAAGTCGGAGAACGGATTTCCGCGACGGGTCAGTTTGCGGTTGATCAGTTCAACGAAGCGGGCGGCGTCAAGGGCTGTGACGTAAAATACGTTTTGCGGGACACGCAAGGCCAGTCCACTATTGGTGTCGATGCTGCGAAAAGCCTTGTCGATATCGAAGGTGTTCAGGCGCTGATTGGCGCTGTTTCGTCGGGCGTCAGCTTGCCGGTTTTGACATCGGTTTCGGTTCCATCAAAAATCACACAGGTTTCGTGCTGCTCATCCTCGGAAAGCTTCACGGCACTTGCCAAAGAAGGGAAAACTGATGGCTACTGGTTCCGAACATATTCTACCAACCGAAGCCAGGCGGCAATGGGCGCTTTGTTGACCGCCAACAGCGGTTTCAAGAAAACTGCTGTGATCTATGTGAACACAGATTTCGGTGTTGGTCTTGCAAAACGTTATGCTGCGGATATTGTCAAACTTGGGGGGTCTATCTCCAGCATGGTTGCCTATAACGAAAGTCAGCAAAGCTATCGCGCAGAAGTCACAACGGCGCTGCAAGGGGACCCAGATTCGCTTTTCCTCGTTGCGTTTCCGGTTGATGGTTCGACCCTTACCCGCGAATGGCTTGCCCTTGGCGGTACAGGCAATCTTATCGTGAACAACTCGTTGCGGTCTTCGGACTACTTTGAAGCGGTTGGCTCAAAACACCTGCAAAAATTGCAAGGTTACGACTCGGCTCAGCCACGGATTCCGTCGGTCGCAAACTTCAACGAGATGTTTGAAGAACGTTTTGACGGTCCACCGAACGGTCCAGGTCTGCATTCGGTCTATGATGCGGTAACGGTTGTTCTGCTTGCGATGGAAGCGTCCGACGAAATCACTGGTGAAAACATCCGCGACAATATCCGCATTGTTACTGCGGCTGATGGCGAAGAGGTTTATCCGGGTCCGGAAGGTATCAAGCGCGCCAAGGAATTGTTGGCAGCCGGTAAATCCATCCGTTATGTGGGTGCAACCGGTGGCCTGCAATTCGACCAAAATGGCGATGTTCAGGCACCCAAAATGACGTGGAAGCTTGTAGGCGACGAAAACGTCGAAACCGGATACTTCACGACTGAGGAAATTGCGGACTTGATCAAAAAACTCGACGATTAAGAGGCATAACCTGTATATGCAGGAGCGCGTTTCAAAAGAGCGCTCCTGTCCTTCTTAGAACAAGGGTCACCCAAGATGACTTCGAAACGAACACATATTTTCAGCGGCTCAATCTATGAAGAGTTGGCAGGCTATGCACGGGCCGTGGTCGTGGATGACTGGATTTTCGTTTCCGGCACAGTCGGCGTTGATTTCGAAACTGGCCAAATGGCCGAAGGTTCTGAAACTCAGACATCAACGGCATTAGACACCATCGAAAAAGCATTGTTAGAGGCCGACTCTGGTCTGCACGATATTGTTCGTGTACGGGTCTACGTTCCTGATCCCGAGGACGTTATGGTAATTTCAGGAGTACTGAAGGCCCGCGTCGGCTTTACCTATCCGACCAACACCACGATCTGCTCACTGCTTGCAGTTCCTGGTGCGAAAGTCGAGATTGAAGTCGAGGCTATCCGCGGTTCTGGTACAGCCAAGTAGCGGTGTTGCTATGCGGGCGCTGTCGTAAACTTTTTTGGACTGATCGCTTTGAACCAAAACTTTAATCATGTTGTGGGAACAAACCGTCGAGCTGGATTCCAACATGATTTTCTCCAAAGGAAGGGCCGTGTTGCATCGCAACCAAGTTAGAATTTTGCGAGGGAGCCATTTTTGTGTTTGTCGCAAAACGGCCCTGTCCATAGTTTTCAAATTAATGATACCAGCCAAGAAAAAATGGCGGAAGCTCAGCAGTACAAATCGATTGCCGCAAGTCATTCAAGGGGTTGAGTTAAAAGACGCAATCAAGCTTTTTGAAAAGTCACTTAATCAAGCTATTACTCGCTTTTGGGCATAACTCATTACGCGTTGGCCCACACCGATGACGAGCGAATTTCGAAAATGTTTAATATGTTAGCCGAAATCACTCTAGATCAATAAATTATCGTTTGAGTCGTCGAAGGCGTGCATTTTCTGATTTTGGTGGGGAGCATGCATTTATTATTGAAGTCAATAAAAGTGCCGAGGCTTGAGATTAAACATGAATACTTTTTAATTTTCTCTAGCATTCATAATGTGTTCGGCCAAAGTTTAATCCAGCTCTAGATTATTAGTTAGTGAACAAAATGGTCTTGTCAGCCGAATGAGAACATGCATCGGCCAGTGGACATGAACCAAATTTATACGTGAGTAGAGGTGCGTCCCACTAAACAAAACCCCACCCCAATAAATCTACACCACTAACTCAAAAGGCCTAAGGACCAAGGGGCAGTGCCCGTGATCCGGAATCCCCGGTCTGCGGCTCTGCGCCCTTGGTCTGTATGGATTAGGCTAAGTAACCCTCTGCCAGTTTTGAAAGTAGCTAAATGGGGAGTATTTTGTCATTAGACAATGCTACAAAGTCACCTTATTCGTCTCAAGTGATTTTGTCTAACAGAGCCCATTTGGTCTCAAGAAAATTAATTACTTAGTTTGTAGGGTCGTTCCTATGTCAAATTCTGTAATTTACGGTAGCGAGAGAATTGGACACGGTTAGGAGTTTGCCTTTCCTACTGCGTGAAGACAACCTTGCCCTTCCAAACTGTAAGTTTAACATTTGTTGTGCCAATGGTGGCGGCTTTGGATTGCTCAAGTGGGTTCTCTAAAACAATAAAGTCAGCCCACTTTCCAATGACCAGACTTCCAGTTTCGGCTTCCATGTTGAGGGAGCGAGCGCCATTTATTGTGAACAAAGGAAGTGCTTCCGCAAGAGTAATCGCCTGCTCTGGATTGAGGTCACCCTCATATGCAGGGTCACTGTTCTTGCGTGTGATCATGCCGGAAAGTCCGGTCCAAGGATTGGCATCTGGTGCAGAGGCTGGCCAATCTGAAGCATATGTCATTTCTGCACCAGCCTTTAGAAGATCTTGGATGCGGTGCGCCGTTCGCAAACGCTCTTCGCCCAAAACTCCTAATTGAACTGGCGTTGCCGCATTTGGAAACCACATCTTTGGCGACATTTCCGCAATAGTATTCAAGGATTTAAACCGACCCAAATCAGCGTCGGATACGAACGAATTATGTGCTGTTTCATGACGCAAACCACTCTCACCGTTTACCGTTCGAGCCGCTTGGATAGCGTCCAATGCTTTACGGATCGCGTTATCCCCAACGGCATGCATTTTGACCGTAAAGCCACGTGCATCAAGTTCGATCACGGTTTCGTTCAAAACGTCAGGCGCCATCAGCAGCGTTGCATCAGGATCATGAGATCCGACATCGTACCCGCTGGACGCAAGGTAAGGTTCAATGAAGGACGCCGTATGCCCTAGTGCTACACCATCGATGAATAACTTAGCAAAACTAGTCCGAATATTGGTGCTCTTATAGGTATCACGTAGGGTTTCAAGCTGATCATATGGCACAACTGCGTCGGTCATTGGACTTTGACGCACTAAATGAGCGGCCATATGTAAGGTCAATTCACCGGCTTGGTCCGCATCGTAGTAAGCCCGAAGATCTTCTTCATACGCCATCGGCTCTTTGAACGCTGTTATGCCCATACTATTGAAATATTGTACAAAACTCTTGGCTGCTTGGGACATCTGATCTGATCTGCGTGCCGTCAGTTTACGCACCGATGTTCCAGCAGTTTCAGCCAGAATGCCATTGGGCTCTCCGCTTGCGGTACGCTCAATAACACCGCCGGGAATGTCGCGGGTATCTTTAAAAATCCCTCCCATTTCCAGCGCTTTTGAATTGCACCACAAAATATGCTGGCTTGTGTCATTCAACACAATTGGATGCTGTGTCGAGATCGCATCCAAGACCTTGTGCGGTTCTGGGCCCATCATCTCTCGCATTTCATGTCGCCAGGGGCCGCCATTGATTACGTCACCTGCTGGTAGTTGCTTGGCTCTTGTCGCCACGGCCTCAAGAAGTTGGTTGAGGGTCGCCTGATAACCAACATAAACATCAAACAGATCACGACATGCCCCCCAGAGCGCGTGTGTATGACTTTCCACCAACCCTGGCATCATGAAGCAACCATGCATATTGTTTAATTTAGTACCCAGTCCAGCAAGGTTCAGCACGTCTGCATCACGGCCAACGGCCAGTATCCGACCGTCTTTGACTGCGATCGCTTCCGCTTTGGGGCGCGCCGCATCCATCGTCAGAATATCTGCTCCGTACCAAATGTCATCTGGGATCAGCATTTTGGTCTCCTATAATCGAAACTTTCTCCTGCCCCTTCAGGCCAGACGATCCGCATATGGGCTTTCATCCATCTGCGCGATAAGGTGATGCGCAAGACGGTTAGTCAGATGGGCGCGCGTGTCTTGATGATCGGCGCTGTCCCACAGATTGTTTGTTTCGTTGGGATCAGCTTTCAAATCATAAAGCTCTCCCCAATCC
>CESJ01016594.1_pt1 | contig 13827 bp, 12 predicted proteins | sample 356311 | NCBI WGS metagenome assembly CESJ01 (sample SAMEA2621487, study PRJEB7988) | marine metagenome | biome: marine biome (ENVO:00000447); feature: surface water layer (ENVO:00002042); material: "saline water (ENVO:00002010), including plankton (ENVO:xxxxxxxx)" | depth 5 m
TATTGGTTTGAGCAGGCGAGGAAGAGGTGCACAAAGCAGAAATTTATTTTTGGAAAATTAATAATTTTCCACCTACAGGCTGCTGAATGCTCTAGGTGCCCTACGTTGCGCCAAGCCTCGCGTAGGTGATCACTTTAAAACCAAGGTCTCTGCCCCAGTCAAAAAGTGGACGTTGATCAGAACAGAAGAGCTAGCAATCTATCAATCTTGTTCTTTTGATTCGAAGGGCCCTCTTCCACACGTTCTAAAAGTATTCTGCAACGCGCTTTTGTGCCGTCGCTATCCTCAGGCTCAGCTCCATCAAAGATGACAAATTCATGAATAGACGGTTCTGCTGGAATTTGCTGCACGGTCCGTGAGGTTGGGTGCCCTTGGTCCAATGCCGGATTATCTTTGCCCCATGCGCAAGATATGAGGTTTTTGGGACCCAGCATTTTTCCAATGCTTCACGTAGTGCTGGAAACTCTATGTTTTCGTATTTCGCCAAGGACTGAGTATACACCATGGAAATTGAGACGACAGTCGCAGGACCCGTCCAGCTTGATAATTGCCCGCATAAAATCCAGAAAGAAACCGCAAGACTCTATCTACTCGCGTCTCCAATCTGTCTGTGCCGCAAACAGGTCTGTGACACCGAGCACTCTCAAGCATTTTGCCCATATCGACCGTCAGTTGTGCAATCGGCTTGCAAACCGGTTTTATGATGTGTGAACTGTGGCCAAACATATTGATCTGTTTTGGAGCTGTGGAATGAAAGTGCTGATTACGGGAGGTGCGGGGTTTCTGGGGCTGACACTGGCGCGAAAGTTATGCGAAAAGTCATATTTATCGCTTGGACAAGATCCCCAACAGGTGATCGACTGCATCGTTTTAAATGACACGGTTATTCCCCAGACCCGGCCCGAGGGAATTGACGAACGAGTGTCTTTTGTGGCGGGCGATATTGCTGAACGTGAGACAGTCGGAAAGCTTGTCGATCGTGATGATATCGTGATCTTTCACTTGGCCTCAATTGTCAGCGCGGGGGGCGAGGCCGATTTTGATCTGGCTATTCGTGTGAATTTAACAGGGACACTGAATATATTAGAGGCGGCGCGGGCGCGGGCTGGTGCGCCGCGGGTGGTGTTTGCCAGCTCAACTGCGGTGTTTGGCGGCCAAGCAATGCCAGATATAGTGAGTGACCTGACAAAACAGACATCCCAGACCACCTATGGTATGACAAAGACCATTGGCGAGCTGCTGATCAACGATTACAGCCGCAAAGGCTTTATTGATGGCCGCTCGGCGCGATTGCCTCATATTATTGTCAGGCCGGGAAGGCCCAATGCCGCTGCCTCCAGTTTCTGCAGCGGGGTTTTTCGCGAGCCGCTCAAGGGCGAAGATTTTGCAGTTCCGGTATCACCACAGACCCTGCTGCCGTTGCTGGGCTATCGTAATTGTGTGCAGAGTTTCATTCATTTGGCCGAATTGCCTGCAGATGTCCTTGGCGATGACCGAGCGGTTTTTCTGCGCAATCAGGGGCACACTGTGCATCAGATGATTGAAACCCTCAAAGGGGTGGCCGAGCGCAACGGTCTTGTTTTGGGCAAGATTAGCATGTCGCACGACCCGGTTATCGCCAAAATCATTCAAGGCTGGCCAAGCCAGATCGATTCCGCGCGCGCCGAGCGGCTGGGCTTTCCAGCCGATACCGATCTCGACCGTGTTGTGCAGGACTTTATTGACGATTTCATGCCCAGCTAAGCCACAGGCCGGGGTTTGCAACTCGGGCTATTCGCAAATGTCAAAATGCTGTGCCAAGGGCCGTGCCATACATGTTCTAAAGCGCCTAACGGTTGCGTTTTTTTGCTTTGGCCCGTCGGCGGCGTCGCTTGTTCAAAAGGGCGTGAAAGGGAAACATAGAAGGGCTGTGTGGGGTCAGCATGCCCAGCATAAAATTGCTTTGCAAAGATCGTTGCCTGGGATCGATACTTTGTTTTTTGATCAGGTAATCCAAAATTTGCAGCAGTCGGTTTATGCCGATTTTGTTGTCGAGATAGAGTGCCGCAACAGACATGTTCATCGCGCTGGCCAGCGCATTTTTGGGGTTGGCCCCACGACCAGCGGCAAGGCGCGGCGGGTGCAAGGTTTGATGGTTTAATAGGGTTATGTGCGGTGGATTGAGCATTGGCTTCTGGGCAGCCACCTCTTGCAAGAGTGTTCGCAGAACAGCGATGGCTTCAGGTCTGGTGGTTGGGTTTGTAACCTGCGGGGGCGCGGTGCGGTGGACGGATTGTAAAAGCGCCATAAGCTTGGCGATGTGCAGATCAGTCTTATGGGACAGTTTGCCCAAAAGATCCGCTGTCGCCACAGGTCCGGAGGGGACGTGGTTTTGAACCGTCAGGCCTCGTATACGCAGCTCTGGGGTCAGTGCGCGGGCAAGTTGGTCTGCGGTTAACGGCTTGCCCGTTCCTGATGGGCTGGGGGAAGCTGTGTGGGCCTGCGCCACCAGTCTTGCCAACAGTGCTTTTTGGTGGATGTCCATCAACCGCGTGCTCCTCTTTCAAAAGAAACGACTTGAGGGCATTTTTGTTAGTCACAACCTGCGTCATTAATTTGCAATTCAAGGTTTTGGGTTGAAAGTTTTACTCTGAGGGTGCATTTATGCCCAAACGGCCAAAAGCGACATGCCGCGTCGTTTTTTTGCCTGAGCGGGTCGGTTGGGGCTGTCCACCCGACAAAACGCTTCGGTACCGTTGTCGGATAGCGGCCGCAGAAAAGGCCTCGTGCCTATCGCAGTGAGAACGTCCGGCGTGGTAGACCAAGGCTTGAATATGTGTAAGCTCTGGGTTGTTCACTAACGTGATGCCATGAAAAGAAACGTAAGTTTAAGTTAACTTTGGGAGAAAACTATGAAGAAACTGATTGTGAAAGGTCTCGCAACTGCTACGACCTTCGCCGCGCTAAGTACCGCCGCTTTTGCGGAATGTGGCGACGTGCAAATGGCAGAAATGAACTGGGCATCGGCAGAACTGATGGCCAATGTCGACAAGTTCATTCTGGAAAACGGCTATGGTTGTGACGTTGAGCTGGTTGCCGGCGCGACAATGACAACTTTTGCCTCGATGAACGAAAAGGGCCAGCCTGATGTGGCAGCCGAGCTGTGGATCAACGCGGTGCGTGAGCCACTGTTTGCAGCCATGGATGAAGGGCGTTTACACTCGGCGGTTGCCGGACCAATTACGCAGTTGGGTGAAGGCTGGTGGGTAACCCCATCTTTTGCAGATGCGCACCCTGAGCTTGACACTGTCGTCAAAATTCTTGAACGTCCAGACCTTTTCCCAGACGTGGAAGATCCCAGCAAAGGCGCCTTTATTGGTTGTCCTGCGGGTTGGGGCTGTCAGTTGGCAAACGCCAATTTGTTCCGGGCGTTTGACATGGAAGCAAAGGGCTGGAAACTGATTGATCCCGGTTCAGCTGCTGGTCTGGATGGATCCATTGCCAAAGCGGGTGATCGTGGCGAAAACTGGTTGGGTTATTACTGGTCGCCAACCGCGATGGTCGGCAAATACGGTCTCGTGCCAATGGACTTTGGTGTGCCATTTGGTGGCGCTGACAACTGGGACGGCTGCATTGTGAAAGCCGAGCAGGACTGTGCCGATCCACAGCCAAGCGCCTGGACCGAGTCTGAGGTTCACACCGTTATCACTGACAGCCTAAAGCAAGAGGGCGGTATCGCGGTGGAATACCTTGCCAAGCGTATCTTCCCCGGTCCAGTTATGAATGCTATGCTGGTATATATGGGTGACGAGCAAGCCGGTGGTGAAGATGCAGCAATTGAATTCCTGAGCCGCCACGGCGATCTTTGGAAGACGTGGGTGTCTGACGACGCGGCCGCCAAAATTGCAGCAGCCCTTTAAACTTTTATAAAAAACCAACTTAGCCAGCCAGATTGTTTTCTGGCTGGTTTTATTATTGATCTAAAATGGAATGACGGATGGCCCTTATTGATTGGAGCAAGATCACTTTGACCGACCCGCCGCAAATGCCGCGGGAAGTCTTGCGTGAACTTAAAAAAGGTATTGATGGTACTTTCAGAGAGTTTTCGCGGGGATATGGTGAAGCAATCGAGAATTTCTTTCATCCTCTTTTAATGTTTCTCAAGTGGTTTCAGGACCTTTTGATTGAAACGCCCTGGCCTTTGATACTGGTTATTCTTGGGGCTCTGTCTTGGTGGGGATCGCGCAGTTGGAAAATGGTTGTGGGCACGGTGGTAGCCTTCCTCTTTATTGGCTGGCTCGATATGTGGGAAGATACCATGGCGACCCTGGCGATTGTGTCGGTGGCGACGCTACTGTGCATTGCAATCGGCATTCCTATCGGCATTTTAATGGCGCGCAGCGACCGTGTTCAGGCGATGATTTTGCCAGTGCTTGATATTATGCAGACCATTCCGTCTTTCGTCTACCTTATCCCGGTGGTGATGCTGCTCGGCATTGGTAAGGTGCCGGGTCTTCTAGCAGTTATGATCTATGCTATTCCGCCGATTGTGCGCCTGACAAATTTGGGTATTCGTTTGGTTGATAAAGAGGTGCTTGAGGCTGCAGATGCCTTTGGATCCAGCTATTGGCAGAAACTATTTCAGGTTCAGATACCTTTGGCGCTTCCGAATATTTTTGCGGGTGTGAACCAAACCATTATGATGGCGCTGTCGATGGTGGTAATTGCGGCGATGATCGGGGTCCCGGGCCTTGGCGTGCCAGTTTTGCGGGCTGTTTCGAACCAATATTTGGCGCTCGGCGTAATGAATGGTCTAGCGATTGTGGCGATTGCCATTATCTTTGATCGTGTGTCGCAAGCCTTTGGCAAGCGGCTTCAGAAACACCGCGAAGGAGAGCATGGTGCCTGATCTTAAAATCAAGATAAGCGATCTTTATAAGATCTTTGGCTCTAATGGTGCGGCGCATATAGACAAAGTGCGCAATGGCGTTGGTAAAACCGAACTGCTGGAAAAACACGGTCATGTGTTAGGCCTGCAGAATATCAATATTGATATTTTTGCCGGCCGCATTCAGGTAATTATGGGCTTGTCTGGGTCTGGAAAATCAACCCTAATTCGTCATATTAACCGCCTGATTGAGCCGACCACGGGGCAGATTATGATCGATGGTAAAGATGTGCTATCGATGTCTGCGTCCGAGCTGCTGCATTTCCGCCGGTTTGATGCCTCGATGGTGTTCCAAAAATTTGCGCTTCTGCCGCATCGGACGGTTCTGGCAAATACTACCTACGGGTTGTCGATGCAGGGGATTGAGCAGAGCGAAGCGGAGAAACGCGCCAGCCACTGGTTGGAGCGGGTTGGCTTGGCGGGCTTTGAAGACCGGTTTCCGGCCCAGCTTTCAGGCGGTATGCAGCAGCGCGTCGGATTGGCGCGCGCGCTGGCGACCGATGCTGATATCTTGTTGATGGACGAGGCATTCTCGGCGCTGGATCCGTTAATTCGCGCCGACATGCAGGGTATCTTGCTGGATCTGCAATCCGAATTGCACAAGACCATCGTTTTCATCACGCACGACCTTGATGAGGCGCTGCGGATCGGTGATGATATTGCCATCTTGCGGGACGGTAATCTGGTGCAACAGGGGTCGTCTCAGGATATCGTGTTGAACCCAGCAGACGATTATGTGGCCGATTTCACCAAGGATATCAATCGCGCCCGCGTCCTGACACTTGGGACGCTCTCGCATCAAGAGCCGAGCGTCGATGGCATTGCTTTGGACAGTGCGCTGACGCTGGAGCAGGCGATGAATGATTTGGCCGCTTCTGAAAAAGAGGCAATTACTGTGACCAAGGATGGTCAGATGATCGGCCAAGTGACGATGCGGGATATGATCTACGCAGCGTCGCGGGTGAAGGCGGGTGACGGAGACACTGTAACATACCGCTAAAATGTGACAGTGCACCCTATCAAACGAAATGTTGTTGATAGGGCGGTTGCCATCTGGGTGATTTACCACTGGCATACGCGTCTGGCCTCGATTGAGGGCCCGCCCAATTTTATTGAATATAGGGTGATTTTGAATAGAGTGGTATTTTTGGCAATTTGCAGATTGCCAAGTTTGATGCCGCTAGTTTTAAATGGTCCTGTCTGGTCAGACCGCGCCGGGTGGGCTTGGGCAGTATATTCATTTTGTTTGACAGCCTTGGTATCTTTAGCGTTTATCAAAAGCGGGTTTTCGAGGCGGGACAAGGGCACGAGATGAAAATTATTATGGTTGGCGCCGGGTACGTTGGGCTGGTATCTGGTGTATGCTTTTCTGACTTTGGGCATGATGTAGTCTGTGTCGATAAAGATCTCGATAAAATTGCGCGGCTGAACCGTGGTGAGGTGCCTATTTTCGAGCCTGGGCTGGAAGTTTTGATGACAAAAAACATCCAGGCGGGGCGGCTGTCTTTCACCGTGGACTTACCAAGTGCAATCGATGGCGCTGATGCAGTTTTTATTTCGGTTGGAACACCGACACGGCGCGGTGAGGGGCATGCCGATCTAGATTATGTCTTTGCAGCCGTCGAGGAAATAGCTTTGGCAGCCCGCGGTTATCTGGTGATTGTCACCAAATCGACAGTGCCGGTTGGGACCAACCGGCGGATTTGGGATCGCGTGATAAATGCGAACCCGGCATTGGATTTTGATGTGGCCTCTAACCCGGAATTTATGCGCGAAGGGGCCGCGATTGAAGACTTTATGAAGCCCGATCGCGTCGTTGTCGGCGTGCAAAGTGACCGCGCGGCCGACGTCATGAAAAATGTGTATAGGCCTCTTTATTTACGTGATTTCCCTTTCGTGACCACCGATTTGGAAAGTGCCGAGATGATCAAATATGCGGCCAATGCCTTTCTGGCTACAAAGGTCACTTTCATTAATGAAATTGCAGCATTGTGCGAAAAGGTTGGGGCCGATGTGAAAGAGGTGGCGCGCGGCATGGGCATGGACAACCGTATTGGCAACAAGTTTTTGCATGCCGGTCCAGGCTATGGGGGCTCATGCTTTCCAAAAGATACCAAAGCATTGTCGCGCATTGGTCAAGAGAACGCGGTGCCGATGCGTATTACCGAGACGGTGATTGCGGTCAATGAACAGATCAAGCGCCGCATGATCGATAAGTTATTAGACATCTGCGAGGGCAGCTTTAACAGCAAAACGATCGTTGTGCTTGGTGTGACTTTTAAACCCAATACCGATGACATGCGCGAGGCGCCGTCCCTGACCCTTGTGCCGGCAATGATTGGGGCCGGTGCCAAGGTTCGGGTTGTTGACCCACAAGGCCTTCACGAAGGCAAAGCTCTTTTGCCTGGTGTGGTCTGGTGTGAAGATGTTTATCAGGCGGCTCAAGATGCAGATTTGGTGGTTATCCTGACCGAATGGAATGAGTTTAGGGCCCTTGATTTGAGGCGCCTTTCACAGGCGATGTCAACGTCCCGTCTGGCGGATCTGCGCAATATATATACGGCAGACGAGGCGAGAAAAGCAGGTTTTGACGCCTATGTGTCGGTGGGTCGATAGAGGCAAATATGTTTATAAAAATTACTTTTTGCACCACTGACATTGCGACGCTCAGTCTTTTGGGAAATCTCCAAAGGGCTTGATTGACTGGCGATTGCGCCCTTGTCTTGGGTAAATATGAGCATGGGCAGGCTATGATTGGGGCAAATCACACCCCAACATGAAGCGGGTGCCTCCTTCGAGCTGTGCCGTAAATGACACGCCAGCGGTCATTGAGACACGTCCCTTCTGCCCATATTACCGAGCAGAAAAATAACGCCGCTGTGGGTGTCACAAGGATTTGTTGTGATGCGAACGCGCGGCGTTTGATCGTCTGATAAGGCTTTTTCCACCTGATGCATCGGTTCTCTAAAGAAAGTATGCGCCAGACAATTAGGTGGCGTTTGTTTGGTTTGGTGCGGTTAAAAAGCCTGCAACTCTCGCATTGGTGTGGTGGGAACAGGCACAGGTTTTGCTTATCTATCTTCTGGGTTGCAGTTTGGTGAAGTCTGCGCATTGACCTTGTTTGGCTGTTTGGCTGTTTGCGGTTGGGGACCTCAATTTGGGTGTGGCGCGGTCTTTTCAGGCGAAACTGCCATGGGTAAACCACCCGGCCGAGAGGGTCGCGCCATGGGCATAAAACAACCAAAGCTGGTCACCTGTCTGGGTGGTGAGACACCAATAGTCGCGCACGCCTGAGCGCCAGTTGGGGTCATCCAGCCACCATTCGGGTGCAAGGCGTTCGGGCCCAGTGGCTTGCAGGGTGATCAGGTTGCGACCGCGCCAACGAAACTGAGCCGGAGGCGTGGGTGTGTCAGGTGCGGTGACTGGCTCTGGCGACCACAATATCAGCGGGCGTGGGGCGGCGCAGGCGGGCCATTCGCCTGCGGGTTCCGACCATGCCGCCGCAAGGGTCAGCGCTGATTTCTCTGGAATGTGGCTGTCGCCGGGATGACGGCGGGTGATGTGGTCAAGGCCAATCCGCGCGCCAATCCTGCCAATCAGATCTTCGATGGCCACGGTTTGTGTGATGGTTGCAACCTCAGTCGCAGTGGGGGCGGAAGGGTTGTCTAGACGCTGGTGTTGTTGGTGTGGTTGCAGCGGTTCGGTTTGTATGGCTTCAAGGCGCAGCATATCAATGCCGAAGCCCGCATCAATCTTGGCGATTTTCAGCACCAAAAGTGGGTATATCCGCTCGGGGTCACTGCTGGCGCGCGCCAGACCGACATCGAAACATTGCATGGTTTGGTCACAGCGATAGGCTTGTAGGCGCAGTTGCCGCGCGCCGCGGTTTGCGGCTGCCAGCTTGCTGCAAAGCCGTGGTAATAGCCGCTTGACTGCGGCCGTAAGATCGCTTTCCAGCCCAATCGGTTCGGGCAGCGTCAGCCGTATGGCAAAGACAGGCAGCGCTGCCGCTGGCGAGATTGGCTCGGCGGCGCTGCCAAAGGCCTGATCCAAGCGCAACACCAAACCCTTGCCAAAGCGACGGGCCAAGGCGGCGCGGGGCTGGCCGGCCAGATCGCCAATGCGGCGCAGACCAAGGCGTGAAAGTTGTTCAAGAAGGGTGGTTTCTAATCGCAATGCGGCCACTGGCAAATCGTGTAACAGGCTATGGGCCTGTCCCGGGGGGGCGATGCTGTGTGTCGCCTGACCGTCAGCGGTTGCGTGCCGGGCTGCACCTGTCAGCTCATATGTACGACGCTTGCGGGCCCGAGTGCGGGTCGCGCGCGCCTCTTGATCGATTGCATCGCTATTAAGGTGGGTGGCAGTGGCTTGGCCGGCGTAATGCGCCAGCGCCCAAGCCGCCCCCAGCGTATCGGCCAATCCGATCCGGACACTTAGGTTCAGCGTGCCACATTCTTGTTCGATCTGACCAATCAATCCGGCTTCTCCGCCAAACAGATGGGCACAACCGGTCACATCCAGTATCAGACTATCGGGGGTGACGGCGTTGACCCAGGGCGAATATTTTCCTGCCCAGCGTTGCAGCCGGGTGAGAAACAGCGCCTCGGATGACGGGTTTTGACTGCGCGTCACGAGGGTGTGGCACATGGCTTGTGCGTCTCGCAACGGCTGCCCGGGGTGCAGCCCTGCGGCTGAGGCGGCCTGAGATAAAGACCACAGAACCTGTGCCTGAGCTTTGTTCTGGACCACGGCAAAAGGGGTGTTGGGGTCACATATAGCGCTGCGCAGCAATTGCTCAGCGCCCAGACGGGGAAACCATAGGGATAAGATACGACGTGAGGGCATATTTATGTTCATGTTTTGTTCAAAAATAAGATAGGCATCTCTTTCTCGTGAGTCGAGTCCTGCAAAAGCGGGGGGTGGGGCTATGCAGATGGTCTGTTGCAGCCTTCTAAAGAAAAGAATTCTCCGCAGTTCACGCCAAAAGGTGGGGCGGTGAATTTGCCTCATAACATTCTCCAGCTGCCGGCGCCCAAATTACGACACAACACGGCAACGGTTGACAAAATTGCTGACCCGCTCAGTGTATAAACCATATTTTTAATATGTATCGACAGGAGCTCAAATTATGCCAATTTTAAAACCGGCGCAGGATCAGGTTTAACGGCGCGGTGTGATTGAAGACCATTTTTCAAAGTTGCACTATTGTTCTCACCGGGGAGATCACCCATCAACTTGCACAACGCGTCACAGAGCATATGCTGGCGCTGGCTGAGACAAGTGATGATCCGATCAATATGATTATCAGCTCTCCCGGGGGGCATGTGGAATCTGGCGATATGGTACATGACATGATCAAATTTATCCGTCCTAGGGTGCGTACGATTGGCAGCGGTTGGGTGGCCAGTGCCGGGGCGTTGATCTTTGTGGGGGCTGATATCAAAGATCGTTACTGTTTGCCCAATACACGATTTTTAGTACATCAATCCAGTGGCGGTATCGGTGGCAGCGCGTCGGATATGGAAATTCAGGCAAACCAAATCCGGCATATGCGGTCGCGGTTTGAGGCCCTGTTTGCTCGGGCAACGGGACAAACTGAGGCACGGATCAAAGCAGATACAAAACGAGATTTTTGGCTTAATACCGACGCGGCGCTGTCATATGTTCTGGTGGGGCGGGTTATTGCTTCGGTCACAGAGTTGTCGTGACATCTGCGTTGATCATACGCCCCGCAACTGTGGAGGATCGCGATCAGATCTGGGCTGTGCTCAAACCGGTGTTCCGGGCCGGTGACACCTATGCAATCGATCCGTTGATTTCGCGCAGGACCGCATTGGAGTATTGGTGCAGTGCCAGCCGCTCGGTCTGGGTTGCGATCAAGGACGCACAGGTGGTGGGCAGCTACTATCTTTGCGCCAATCAATCTGGCGGCGGCAAGCATGTGTGCAATTGTGGGTTTGTCACCAGCCCCAAAGCACAGGGGCAGGGTGTGGCGCGCGGCATGCTGGACCATGCGTTAGAGGCGGCGCGCCAGACCGATTACCGCGCGATGCAGTTTAATTTTGTCGTTGCAACAAATCACCGGGCGCTGGCGCTGTGGCAAAGGGCCGGGTTTGATGTTGTTGGGCGATTGCCTGGAGCGTTTCAGCACCCCACGCAAGGCTATGTTGACGCGCTGATTTTATATCAAACGCTTTAGTAGTCCTGATACTGCGTATTTGAACCGGGAGGATACTTTGATTTCAGTGTTTTATGCGCAATGTGATTGACCTCGCTTGTGCAAGTGATACCTGCGAGCTATGCTGGCTATTTTCCTGAAAACCCTGCCTTTTTTTGGCGTGATCTGTCTGGGCTATTGCGCTGGGCGCAGTCAGTTTTTTAATCAGCAGGCCACGGCGTATCTGACCAAGTTCGTGTTTTACTTTGCGCTTTCTGCGATGCTGTTTCGATTTTCATCCGCGATGTCGTTGGGTGAGGTTTTTGACGGCTCATTTGTCCTGGCCTATTTTCTGGGCACGGTGGTCGTTTATGCTCTGGCCACTGCAGTGGCACTTTGGCGGCAAAAGCCGATGGCCGAAGCTGCGATTGAGGCGCAATGTGCAGTGATTGGGAATGTCGGATTTCTGGGTATTCCGATGCTGATTTTACTGCTTGGGCCAAAGGCGATTGGTCCGGTGATGTTGGTGCTGGCGGTCGATTTGATTTTCTTTGGCAGTCTTGTGGTGATGCTGGTTACGGGATCTCGTGGCGGCCAAGCTGGTTTTGCGCTGCTCGCAACCTCGGCCTTGGGTCTGCTCAAAAACCCAATGATCGTCTCTATATCGCTTGGATTATGCTGGTCGGCGCTGTCATTGCCAATTCCGGCACCCCTGAACGACTTTGTCACAATTTTGGGTGGGGCGGCAACGCCGGGTGCGTTGTTTGCCATTGGCGCGTCGCTGGCGTTTAAATCGGCTGAACGGCTTGAGGTTGCGGCGTGGTTGTCGTTTTGCAAGCTGATCTTACACCCAGCCTGCGTTGCTTTTTCGGCGTTTGTGATTTTTTCGGTCGAGCCCTATTCTGCAGGTGTGATGGTCGCCGCGGCCGCTTTGCCGGTGGCGGGAAACGTCTATATCATTGCCCAGCATTATGGGGTGGCCCCGCAGCGTGTGTCGGCCTCTATTTTGATTTCGACCGCTCTAAGCATTGGTACTTTATCTGCTGTGATCGCCTTGATAGGTGCAGGCTTAATCGCCGCTTAAAGATCCGTCTTTGCGGTGCCGGTATATGCCGTTGGGTTTTAATTAATTGTTTGATGTCTGCTGTGTTTGCGAGGTGTCTGGGGCCATGGCCCCAGTGCCAAAAGCTTGCATGAGCGCTCCGTTGTGCAGTGGCGCGGCAAGTTTTTCTGCTGGGATTGATGGTGATTGAAGGGCTTTGGTGTCAGATGGTTAGATCATGGCCCCGCGCGGTGGGTTATGCTATGGGGGTGAAAATGGTCGTCGTGCTGTCCTGTCTGGCAAGAGCTTATGGTCTATTTATTTTGCTAATTTTCAGAAGGTTTGGGCTTTGCGCGTGTGGCGACTTTTACAGGGATGAGAAGTTGGTAAAAAAGTTTTATAGGAGATATAGATGGAAACAGTAGCCGAAAATCGTTGTTTTGATGGTGTGCAGGGGGTCTATACGCATGCCTCTGAGGCCTGTGGTGGTGATATGACCTTTGGTCTGTTCCTACCCGCCGAAGCACAGAGCGGTCCGGTGCCGGTGATGTGGTTTTTATCTGGCCTGACATGTACCCATGAGAACGCCATGGTCAAAGCTGGCGCACAGGGGTGGGCCGCCGAACAGGGCATCGCGCTGGTATTTCCCGACACCTCGCCGCGTGGCGAGGGTGTTGCGGATGATGACGCCTATGATCTGGGACAGGGTGCGGGCTTTTATGTCAATGCAACACAGAAACCCTGGGCCCCGCATTTCCGTATGTGGGATTATGTGGCCGAAGAACTGCCTGCATTGATCGGCGCCAATTTTGCGATTGATACCGAGCGTCAGGCCATCACAGGCCATTCGATGGGGGGGCATGGTGCCTTGACTTTGGCGATGGGTTTGCCGGGGCGGTTTCGATCGGTGTCGGCCTTTGCGCCGATTTGCAACCCGACGGCTTCAGACTGGGGGCGCAAACAACTGGGTGCCTATCTTGGTGCCGACGAGGCCACATGGACGCCGCATGACGCCACATTGATGATGCAATCGGCTGGCTTTGACGGTCCGATGCTGGTCGATACAGGCACCAGTGATCAGTTTCTTGATTTGCTGTGCCCAGAAGCCTTGGCTGCAGCGGTGTCAACCCGTCGTCAGCAGGCGGTGCTGCGTTTGCAACCGGGATACGACCACAGCTATTTCTTTATTTCGACGTTTATGGAGGATCACGTGACCTTCCATGCCGAGGCCCTGTATAGCGAGTAGAATATGTCACATTATGACCTGATTATTATTGGCAGTGGTCCGTCTGGTAAGTCAGCTGCGATACAGGCCGGCAAGCTCAAACGCAAAGTCTTGGTGATCGACCGTCAGCCGCGTTTGGGTGGGGTCTCTGTACATAGCGGCACCATCCCGTCGAAAACCCTGCGCGAAACGGTGCTGAATCTGACCGGTTGGCGCGAGCGCAGCTTTTACGGCCGCTCCTACAGGGTCAAAGATGAGATTGCGGCGGGCGATCTGAAAAGTCGTCTGCACAAAACGCTAGATTACGAAGTGGACGTGCTGGAGCATCAGTTCAACCGCAACTATGTTGACACGCTTTGTGGGTTGGCAAGTTTCACCGGCCCGAACAGCGTCGAAGTGCTGACCGAAGCAGGCGAAAGTACCAGCCTGACTGCTGAGAGGTTTCTGATCTGTACTGGCACCAAGACCTTTCGGCC
>CESJ01021071.1_pt1 | contig 13722 bp, 14 predicted proteins | sample 356311 | NCBI WGS metagenome assembly CESJ01 (sample SAMEA2621487, study PRJEB7988) | marine metagenome | biome: marine biome (ENVO:00000447); feature: surface water layer (ENVO:00002042); material: "saline water (ENVO:00002010), including plankton (ENVO:xxxxxxxx)" | depth 5 m
TCCATCTTTTCCTGAACCAATTAATATGCCAGATGGTGATGGTGTAAAAGAACAATTACCAAAAGCCAAAATAATAGCAAGGCAATTTGATATTGGTAACAAAGGTTCTATATGGGAAAAAGGTATTGCCACAATCGAAGACTTTATGGACATGGCTAAAGCATTAAATTTATCTTTGTATATCGCCAACACTCAGGACGCTTTTAACCAAAAAGCTAGAAGTATGGGTTACACCACAGGCCCGACCACAAATGGGTTTTTTGGCACTAATAGAGATGGCAGAGGTGGTGTAGCACAAGTACGTGGATCGAAGAGAGTATACACGCCACTTGGTATTCTTATGACTACTGCACATGAAGTTTCTCATGCTGTCGAGCATTGGAATGACCAAAGACAGCCAAAAAGAAGAGTCCCCCATAACCACCCTGAAAGTAAAGGCTTAGAAACCACACATAAAGGTAGTTATCGACACCACTTAAATGAACTTGTAGGCAGTGATGATCCCCGAGCAAAAACTATAAGAGATGAGATCAACAATTTACAAGACCTCACTCAAGTATTTTTTGAAAAGAATCCTGCATTGGGATCGGATTACATAAGATTTAAGAATGCAGGCGGAAGGGCGCAATTTGAAGCAAAGTTAATTGAGTATATTAAGAAAATTGAAACTTCAGGTCTGTCGAATGCAGAAATTCTTAGGCGAACTAAAATCGCAAAAAACAGGGTGAAGTCACACATTAATTATGTAAAAGACCCTGCCGAGTTTGCTGTCGATCCAATTTGGGTTTACATGGCGAACCCTACACTTTTCAAGGCTATAGCCCCAGAGACAGCCAAAGATATACAGCAATTCTTTAAAAATTATAATAAAGATTTCCCTATCAGCTTCCACGCTAACCCAATGGTTACAATCCTTGCGATTGTACTTGCAGGAATGGCGGTTACTGGAAAAGATGAAGAGGAAGAGCAACGACCTGTCCAACAAAGCCTCCCCCCCGGTCAAGGGATTTTAACTGTATAAACCACATAAGGAGAGTTATGTGAATAGTAAAGCAATGGACTTAGTGAAGTATCTAAAAGCCATACAGCGAGTAAAAATGACGAGCCTATTGTCAGAATCACAGAGGATGGCAGTTTATAAAGACCTTAAATATGAATTACCTCCAGAAATGTACTGTGTATCGTGCAAAGAGACACGGCAGATTATAGAAAAAGTACTTGAGGATCACATAGATGTCGGAAAGAAAGAAGAGGGTAAAAGCCCCACCAAAACCACTAAAAAATCCAAACATGATCCGAGAGAAGAACAATTACTTCTCGACCCTGATGTCAACACCAGAGGGAAGGGCGCTAAGAAAAGAGTGGTCAACAAAACCGCGCAAAAACGCAGGCAGGCCGAAGGGAGTGCCTGATGGATATCGTAAAGAAACGATTGAACCCCTGCGCCAAAAAGCTAAACAAGAAGCAAAAAAGGTAGTAGAGATTATGTCAGACAAATTTAACATAGAAGACGAGTATCAGAAGGAAGCTCTATCGACTGCGGTTGAAGTCATGCGCCTTGTCGGTGAAACGCGAGAAAGATTAGCGGCCGCACGTTTGGTATTAGATTTCACTAAGAGTAAGCCTGCAAGTAAATCAGATGTATCTATATCAAAAGCTGAAGATTTTCTTGCGTCACTATTGTCACAAGAGGATGAGCAACCTAATGGACAAGAAACTAGCACAGATACGGAAGAGGCTACTGACTGATTTCAGGTTCTATTCCAATGCCGCTTTAAAGATTAGAACTAAGGTAGGCGCAATTTCACCCCTCGCATTAAATTCAGCACAGCAAATCTTAGATAAAGCAGTCACCAATCAATTATCAACCGAAGGTAAAGTCCGAATAATCATCCTAAAGGCAAGACAGCAAGGTCTGTCTACCTATACCGGAGGATATTTGTATTACGCAGTTAGTCAAAAGCCTGCCTGCAAAGCAATGGTAATTACACACCATGCCGACTCTACACGCGCACTTTTTGATATGACGAAAAGATTTCACGAACACTGTCCTGACATACTAAAACCACATACGAAATACAGTTCAAGAAGGGAGATGAATTTTGATGTTCTTGATTCTAGTTTTGTGGTGTCAACGGCAGGCGGTGAGTCGATTGGTCGCGGTGAGACGCTCACACACGTTCATGCAAGTGAGCTTGCGTTCTGGCAAAAGTCAACGGCCTTGGATAACTGGAATGGACTTACTCAAGCAGTTCCAAATGCTAAAGGTACAGCTATCTTTGTCGAAAGTACGGCAAATGGTGCAACCGGAGTTTTTGCGGATTTGTGGCGAGGTGCTGTGGACGGTACAAATGGTTACGTACCTGTCTTTATTCCTTGGTTTACAGACCTATCTTACCGTGAAGAAGTGCCTAGTAACTTTGAAAGAACGCCTGATGAAATAGACTTGGCAAAGCTGTATACCCTCGATGATGAACAGTTAATGTTCAGAAGACGAAAGATTGCACAGAATGGACTAGATTTATTCCGACAGGAATATCCAAGTGAGCCTGATGAAGCATTCTTGACTACTGGTAGACCAGTGTTTAACCCAGATCAGATTGTAAAGTCTATGGACAAAACTCAAGACCTAAAAGAGCGTTTGGCTCTAGAGGGTGGCGAGTGGCTTAACAATGCTCGTGGTGAACTAAGCACTTACAGAGAACACGAAGAGGGCGAACAGTACGTTATTGGTGCTGATGTCGCGATGGGTGTGAGAGGGGGTGACTATTCAGTTTGCCAAGTACTTGACTCTAAAAAACGACAGGTAGCAACTTGGCGAGGTCATGTACATCCTGACTACTTTGCAGAAATTCTGTATGCCTTGGGTGAGTACTACAACGAAGCCTTTATCTGTGTAGAGAACAACTCTCACGGAATCCTAACGTGTACACGGCTAGGTAAAGATATGGCTTACCCTCACTTTTTCACTGAAACCCAAATAGACAAGCTAACGGACAGAGAAACTCTGAAGCTAGGTTTCACTACAACTTCTAAAACAAAACCTTTAATTATTGACCAACTACGAGCCGCCATGCGCGAGGAGCAGTTAGAAGTTAATTGTAAGGTCACGCTACGCGAAATGCTTACTTATATCGTTACCGAAAGTGGCGCAATGCAGGCTGAAGCAGGATGTTATGACGATTGTGTCATGGCATTAGCCTTAGCAAATCATGTTCACACAGGTGCTTGGACTCCGGTGGAATCAACAGACTCATACTACATTGAAATGGTTTAAATTATGGCTAAAAACAAAGACTACAAGAAACTGACAGACACAGAAATAGTCTCTCTAGTAGATGAAAATGTAGGCACATCCGTTGGCTATCACGATTCTGAGTTGAGTCGAGAGCGCACAAATGTAATGGAATTTTATAGTGGTGAGAAGCCTAAACCCATTCATGATGGCAACTCAAAGTATGTATCGCTAGATGTCTACGATGCAGTCGAGTCAATGAAAGCTAGTTTGCTTGAGGTATTTAGTAGCGGCAACAAGATCGTCAATTTTGCTCCACAAGGCGCTGAAGATGTGAAGATGGCGGCTATATGTACTGCTTACACCGACTACGTAGTAAATAGACAGAATGATTTGTACTCAATCATGTCTAACGTGATTCACGATGGCCTAATCGCTAGGGCAGGAATCGCTAAAGTCTTTTGGCAAAATCAATCAGAAACTACCTCAGAATACTTTGAAAACATTACTGAAGATGAACTTGATGCAATGCTTATCGAGGACGATGTTGAACTAGGTGAACATGAGGAGGATGAAATAGGGTTGTTATCTGGTGAGTTAAGAATAACTAGAGATACAAGCCAAGTCATTATTGAGAATATCGCACCCGAAGAATTTTTAATTGAATCACAAGCTAAATCTATGGATAGCGTAGCCTTTTGCGCCCATAGAACTAAAAAAACTCTCTCTGACTTACGCTTAGAGGGTTACTCAGAAAAACTGATCGACAAAATAGCTGACCATAATGATGTGACGATGGGGACTGATTTAGAAATCCTTTCACGCCACAACTCCATAAACTCAGACAAGGGAATGAATGATACCGAAGGGTATCAAGATCAAGTTCGGTCTGTAATGGTTCATGAAGTTTATATGGATTTAGATATTGAGGGATCGGGGGTTGCAGAGCTATATAAGATAATAAAAGCCGGTAACGTGCTTCTCGATAAAGAGAAGGTCAATAGAAGACCCTTTATTACATTTGTTCCACTTCCGATTCCTCATGCTTTTTACGGTAACAACTTTGGCGAAAAGCTAATTGCTACTCAGAATGCACGTACTGTATTGACCCGATCCATCCTTGATCACGCAATGATTACCAACAATCCTCGATACACAGTACTAAAGGGTGGGCTAAGTAATCCACGCGAATTGATCGACAATAGGGTAGGCGGTCTAGTCAATGTGACACGGCCAGATGCTATTTCCCCAATGCTACAAGCCCCACTGAACCCTTTTACCTTCCAACTTCTTAATACACTTCAAGAAGACAAAGAAGAAACTTCAGGTATCAGTAGTCTCAGTCAAGGCTTAAACAAAGATGCAATTTCCAACCAAAATTCGGCCAAGATGGTCGAACAACTTGCAACTATGTCACAGCAAAGGCAAAAGATAATAGCTAGGAATTTTGCTAGTCAGTTCGTAAAACCTCTATATCAGGCTGTATATCAGCTATGTATAGAGAATGAGTCTGAAGAGAAGATCATAGAGATAGGCGGTGATTTTGTTGAGATCAACCCAAATGATTGGGCTGACAGGCGAGATGTAACAGTCGAGTTGTCTCTAGGCTATGGCGAACAAGAACGTGAATCGCAAAAGTATATGGCGATGCATCAACAATTCCAATCTGACCCAAGACTCCAAGAGATGTACACGCCTGAAAACCAATATGCATTGGTTACAAAGGTTATGGAGTTGTCTGGAATCAAGAATGTTTCTGACTACTTAACTAGCCCTGATCAAATACCTCCAAAAGAGCCTGATCCACAACAAGAGCTAGAAATGGAGTTAATGAAGAAACAGCTTGAAGTTCAAGAGCGTCAAACAGCGTTAGGTGAGATGAAAGCCAAGATGGATATACAAAATGCTCAGATGAAATTAGAACTTGAGAAGATGAAAGCTGAGAACAACTTTGCCATTCAATCTGACAATGTTGATCTAAAAGAAGCTCAACTTAACCATAAGAAACTTATTGATAGCGCAGAACTCGTACTGGCTCAACAAGCAGATGAGATCGTCGCAATCGCAAGCCCGAATGGTTGATCCATTCACTAACCCCAAGCCCTTGAAGGAGAGCTAATATGAACGATGAACAATTAGTAGAAATTGGTAACGAAGCGGATGTACTTTTGAAAAATGAAACTTTCAATAAGTTACTAAACTTGATGGTAGATGGAACAGTACAGTCTTTTTTAACGTCTGCCGAAGATGAAACAGCGGAAAGAGAAAAAGCCTACAACCACTACCGCGCACTTACCGATATGGTCGCAACTTTGCGCCAGATGATCGAAGTTCGTGATCAAGTACACTCTAAAGACGAACCCATTACTGAAGAAGAATTAACAACTGAAGAGGAATAAGCACCATGTCCCAGGATAACGTGCAGGAAGATTTCAACTCAGGTTTAGCCGATGCATCTCTTAGTTTAGATGAAGCGGCAGAAGCCATTTTAGCAAACTGGACGGACGCTGAAGAGCCATCCGAAAAAGGTGAACTAGAGGCAACGGATGAGACTACGGATGAGACTGATGTAGAGGATTCTGAAAGCGAGGATGATGTAGAAACCGAAGAAGAAAATGAGTCTGAAGAAGACCCTGATGAAAGTGACACTGAAGAAGCTGATGATGAAGAAGAGGTGGAGTTGGAAATATCCGACGATACTCTTGTTGAACTCACAGTGGACGGTGAAACTAAGCAGGCATCTTTGAAAGACCTCAAAAGACTTTACGGCCAAGAAGCGTCACTCACAAGAAAGTCTCAAGAAACAGCAAACCAAAAGAAAGAAGCCAATGAAGCAATGCAACGTGCAGATGCGTCATTACAAGCGATGCTCAAACGCGCCCAAGACCGATACCGGCCATATCAAGAAGTAGACATGCTCCTAGCCTCACGGCAGATGGAAGCTGAAGACTTTGCGGCACTAAGGCAAGAAGCGCAGGCGGCAGAAAGCGATCTTAAATTCCTCACTGAGGAAGCTAATAGTTACTACGGTGAAATACAGCAAAAGCAACTCGTTCAGCAACAAGTACAAGCTAAAGAATGTATTGAAGTACTGAAACGAGATGTGCCTGATTGGTCTACAGACTTATATGACGAGATTCGATCACACGCTATTAGTAACGGTTTACCTGAAGACTCTGTGAACAACTACACCGACCCAAGTGTAATAAAGATTTTACACAAGGCGATGATGTTCGATCAGGGTAAGAAAGTAGCCAAAGCAAAGAAAGCAAAAGCACCCACCAAGATTTTACGAAGCAAGAAAGCACCCCCGACTAAAACTGACATAAAAATCAGCAAGAAGAACGAGATGCAAAACCGCTTACGTGCAAACCAAAGTGGTGTAACTGACCTAGATGATATTGCAGATGCACTAATGGCAAATTGGGATGCTAACTAACCCTTTTTTAAATTTTACAGGAATAAAATAATGACCCAGTTAATTTCGTATGATCTGGTAGGTGTTAAAGAAAACGTGCATGACGCGATCAGTTCAATATCGCCAAGTGCTACACCATTTTTGACAATGACCAAAAGCGAGAAAATCCACAACACTACTTTCAGCTTTTTAGAAGATAGTTTGAGAAATTCAAACGGTGGTAATGCGCTTTTAGAAGGGGCAGATGCTACCTTCACAGCAGTAGGACAGCCAACCACACGCTCTAACAACACTCAGATTATTGGTGAATCTTTCACTGTATCTGCAACTTCAGATGTTGTTTCTGTGTATGGAAAAAAGAAGCAGACGGCCTATAATTTGGCAAAAGTAATGTCTGTTCTCAAGAAGGACTATGAAGCCGCGTGTGTCGGTGTATCTCAGGCCGCAGTGGCAGGAAATGCTTCTACTGGACGTAAGATGGCTAGTATCGATCAGCAAATCTCTACTTCAGTAGATGCCGGAGCCGATGCGACAAATCCGCTTACAGAGGCTAAAATCTTGGAGCTAGGACAGACTTGCTACGTAAATGGTTCTGATCCGTCAGTACTAATGGTTAAGCCTGCCGACAGCACTATTATCGCAGGATTCGCCTCTAGTTCTAACCGGACTCGTGACTTGGGTAGCGATAAGACCCTAGTAAATACGATAGACGTATTACAGACGGCCTTCGGTTCTTACAAGGTTGTGATGTCGAGAGAGCAACTTTCGACCCACGCGTTCTTAATAAATCCATCGATGTTCAAGCAATGTGTTCTACGTCCTATGTCTCGTACTCTCCTTAGTAAAACTGGCGACAGCGACAAGCACCAATGTTTGATGGAAGTTTCTAACCGTCACACAAACTTTGGCGATTCAGGAATGATCACTGGACTTTCCTAAGTCCTGAGTAGTATTTGGGGTTGTTGATAGAAACTTGGGTTTTGCTCTCCTTAACAAGTTTCTGTCTTCAGCCCCTCTTTATTTTTAAGGAGGAGCGAATGACCGATTTTAAATACCATGATGTTGCTAATGAAATCCTACATAACAACGATGAAGAACATCTAACAATAAAAAAAACCCAATACATTCCACCATCTTTCTTGGACAAATTGAAGAGAGAGAGAGAAGACTCATTGAACCAGACCGAAGGTGAGTTCATGAGAGTAGCGTCTGTACCAGTGGCAGTTCACGAACAGTGGCTAAGAGAGGGTTTCGATATGATGAAAGAAACTCCAAAAGCCATAGTCCTGAGACTACAGCGCCAAGACCTTCATGCATTTATTACAACCAAAAAACAGGTATAGAAAATGAATTATGGAAGTATCAGAACTCACTTTAAAGCGGTACTAAACCGCTCAGACATTACAGACGCACTTGCTGATACTTTCATCGACCAAGGTATCGCAAGAATACAGCGTTCACTTAGAATCCCTGCAATGGAAACTCAACAAAACTATACGTTTACAAGTGCTACTTCATTTGTTGTTTTGCCTGCAAACTTCTTAGAGGCTATTGACCTCTACTATGACAATAAATCTTTGATCCGACTACCAATGCCTGAAATTCAGCGATTACGCGATGGTAATGAGTCGGGCAAACCTTGCTACTTTGCAAGAGAGGCCGCGAAGTTCTTACTCTACCCACAGCCTAGTTCAGGAAAACTTGTACTTAATTACTATGCGAGTTTCCCTGAGTTGACTTCGGATACTGATGAAAACATCTTGACAGGGATCGCCCCAGATTTAGTTATTTATTCAAGTCTGACCTATGCAAGTGACTACTACTTAGATGAGAGGAGTCAAGTGTTTGATCAGAAATACATTCAATTTATGACTGAGTTACAAGAACAAGCAAATGATCAAGAACTCATTGGGACGCTACAAGCAATTCGTCCTTCATACCATCTTTAAAAAGGAGAAATAACTATGGCTAAATCGTCATTCTTCAGTAGCAATGGTATCTCTCCAACTAATACAACTGCCTTGCAAAGTTCCGTTGCAACTGCGGCTAATAGTGCTACAAATGCTATCAATGCTTTCAATAAGTTTGATTCTAGATACTTAGGGTCTTTTGCATTACCACCAGATACTGATAATCAAAGTGCCGCCTTACAAGAAGGGGCGCTTTACTACGACACCCGTACAAAACTCCTTTATGTTTGGAGAGCTACATATTGGGAGTCGATTGGTGATTATTCCCTCCTGCTTAGAAAGGCAAATAATCTGTCTGACCTAGCGAGTCTAGAAACAGCACGAAAAAATCTATCGCTTGGCGATTCTACTTTAGACACTTACTACGTTAAATCCAGAGCATCCAGTGGTACAGCCATAAATGTTGAGGGGACTATTAGAGCCTCTGGTAGCGTAGATGCTACGACTTATAAACGTGAGGGTACTGTTTTTTTGGACAACATAGGTCAACTCACTAACGTCACTTTAGACGCAGGAAACTTTTAACAACACCCAAAACAAAACAATGAGGCTCTCCCCCCATGTCACAAACTATTAAAATCAAAAGAAGTAACTCAAACTTAGTACCCTCCGGTACTCTAGCACACGGTGAGTTAGCATACGGAACTGTAAGCGGATCAGGTACGGACGGTAAGTTAAGCATTGGCCGCCCGGGAACTTCGGCAGGAAGTGAAGTCAATGATGTAATCGGTGGTCGTCTTTACACAGTGGCTATCGATAACGCAGGCCACATTAATAACGCAAATTGTATTATCAGGCGACATGTTACCGACAATTCATTTGCGTCAGGAAAAATTACGGTTGAGTCAGGCGGTGTTCAGGTAAATGCTAACGCGGCAACAAGCACAACCGCAGGACACTCTAACAACTGGAATACGGCTTACACATTGGCGAGTGCGGCTCTAGGCAGTGGCGGTGGCACGATGTCCGGTGCGCTTTTGGGTACGACTGCATCATTTTCAGGCACAACTGCATTAAACAATTCATCTATTAACTTAGGTTTTGCTTCAGGCGCGGCCGAAATTAAAGCGAAGGGTAGCTCTGCCTCTCCGTCAGCACACCTTGATCTGCTCCGCACAAACGCGGCAGGAAACACTCTTTTCGGGTTGAGAGTTTTGGCCGAGGGAGGTCTCAGTGTCGGTAGTGGTGCTGTCACTATGGACGGCAATCTTGAAGGTGTTTATGCGCTTCAAATGTACGGTGCGATTTCTGGCGCGACTACTATTAATGCAACTTCAAGTGTGTCTGTTCCTACTGTCAATACCACAAATCTCAGCGTAGGCACGATTACTGGCCCAAGCGTGATGACGATTGATCCTGCCGGAACAGGAGCGTCTGGAGAACTCGTTATTCAAGGCTCTTTGACGGTTAAAGGCACTACGACAACTATCGACTCAAATACACTGTCAGTAGGCGATAGCCTGATCGTGTTAAACGGTGATGAAACTGGAACTCCAAGCCAAAACTCAGGAATTGAAGTAGAGCGTGGCACTCAAGGTAACGTAAGCCTCCAGTGGGTGGAGACAGGCACGACCAGTACAAGCTACTGGGCGGTGAATGATGCGTCAGGTGTTAGTCCTAATTTGTATCCGCTTCTTCACACTCGTACTGCACATCTTCAGACTTATGAGATTGAAGGTGGCTCGTTCTAAGCAACTTCATATCTCTCTTTGTCTACATAGACACCCTTTAATTTCAGGAGATGCCAAATGGCACAAACCATTAAACTCAAACGCTCGTCAGTCGCAGGGCGCGTCCCCACAACCTCTGATCTCGAATACGGAGAGATTGGCATTAACACAGCAGATGGTAAAATCTACCTGAAAAAATCAGGGGGTGGCGCACAAGTAATTAGCGCAGGATTCAGTGGTGACTATGGTGATTTAACTAATACACCATTTACTTTCAACAACATAACTGGAGTTAGTACTAATGCTGACTTAGGAGTTGTCTTCCATACTGGCGGCACAGCATTACAAACAGATGCAGGAGCTTCTTTTAGTTTCAACCCATCTACAAATGTTCTAAAGGTTGCAGGATCGAATGTCCTTACAACTGCAACTCTTCCTGCTTATCCGACTAGCCTCCCTGCGAGTGGTGGTAACGCTGATACGGTTGACAACCTTCATGCAAGCTCGTTCATCAGAAGTGACGCTAATGATAGTGCTTCTGGAATTGTAAGTTACACCAACGGCTCTAACGCCTTATCTACCTCAAGTGGTGCAGTAAGAATAACAGGCGGTCTTGGTGTCGGTTACAACGTGTTTGCGAACTTGGTTAAATCTAATGTTCAAGGAACGCTTTGGGGGTCTTCAAACCATGGAAAAAATTCTGGATTGGATGCAGGGTTATTCGCAGGACTTGATTTACATGATACTCAGGGTACGCAAAATAATGCTAACAAAGTATTAAGAACACAAGTCAACGGCTACACAATGCTTGGGTGGATTAATACCACCAGTGGTTCAACCTCATCAACATTGAATAGAATTTACTGTTCTGAAGACGGATACATACGCTATCAGACTCCTGCTAACTTTGGTAATTCTATTGGCCCTCACATTAACTACAACGACCTCCAGAACAAACCTACTTTGACAACTGGTGCAACTGGAGCTACAGGGCCACAAGGGCCACAAGGAGTCCAAGGAAATACTGGAAATACTGGAGCTACAGGGCCACAAGGGCCAATCGGAAATACTGGCGCTACTGGTGCGGCCTCTACGGTTGCAGGCCCAACTGGGTCAACTGGGCCACAAGGAGCAACTGGTAACACAGGTTCTCAAGGTACAAACGGTTCTCAAGGTGCAACAGGAGCTACTGGAGCGGCAAGTACTGTAGCAGGCCCACAAGGTTCTACTGGCTCAACTGGGCCACAGGGTGCAACCGGAAACACTGGCGCTACAGGTTCACAAGGGCCACAAGGAAACACTGGTTCGACAGGTCCGGCAGGATCAACATCCTATAACGCAGGCACACTTGATAATTTAGATTCCACCGCTTTCGCAAGACTTGGTGGGACTAGTCACAATAGGACTATTCCAAATAGATGGTTTGCAACTGGTGACAATGACAACAATATAGATTATTACACGCACCTTTACGCTAAAGCCCATATGGGTAACACCTACAAGTACGGTACTTCTCGACCGGCAATAACCAGTGATTCAAACTATTGGGTCGGAGCGATGGGTTGGGGCGCGGTTAATCTCAATACTATATTTAGTTATGGGTCAGGATTTTGGGATGCTTGGAGCATGACTGATGCTCTTAATCGACCTTCTAACTACACCACACACTGGACAGGTTTAAATGCATTGCATTACTCTGCAAGCACTACCGCACAATATGGTATGCAGATGGCGATGGGTGTTGGTGATCCGTCACATACCTATTTGAGAGGTCAGTGGGGTGCAGGGGTTCGAGCTTGGCAGAAAATCTGGACTTCTGGAAATCACGGAAGCTCGTCTGGTCTCGATGCAGATCTACTTGATGGTTTAGACTTACATACTGGAAGAAATCACGACGTAAACAAAGTTGTAAGAACCGATGCCAATGGTTACATACAGGCAGGGTGGATCAACACAACAAGTGGTTCAACTACTGGCATGAATCGAATTTATGCATCAAACGATGGTTACATTAGATATGTCACTCCTACTACTTTTGGCTTAGGAATCACACCATATATCAACATGCCGACCACTGACACAACTTGGAACTACACAGGTCATGCAGGAAAAGCCGCTATATCTGGCCCGATTGGAACTCTAGGTGAAACTCAGAATGCTCATGCGGCAAGTCAAGGTTCTAGTAATCTTCGAGGTGTCGGTGTTAGTCACAACGGTAAAGTTTGTCAGGATTTCGTTGAGCAAACATGGACATTGACTAGAGCAGAATACAATGCAATGACGGCTAATCAGGCTTTCACCATGATAAGTTTGGGGAATGGTCGAGGTTCGAGTCCGGGTCGAGCGGCTATCGTGACCGAGTGTGTCTTGATGATGAAATACTCGGGCGTTCCTAACCAAGCTACGCTAAGTAGCTATACAGGCAGTTCTATCGAAATCTTATCGAGCAATGGCAGTAGTCAAAATAAGATTGCAGGATGGATGGGTCATGTATTAGAAAGTATGTGTAAAAACTCTAATGCACGATGTGAATTTGCGTATCAAGACCGAACGTATCGACGTTACTGGGCTGAAGAATCCATTGCATTTTTCAAACAAGACAATTCACAGCTACACGTAGCCGTCACGCATTTGTGCATAAAATTACGATATAAAGTCTTCGATGGAGCAAATTTCTAATGGCAATCACATACACATACGAGTTTCCAAAACAGCCTAAAGTCGCAAGCCTCACGCACGAGGGTGAAGTTTATGAAAACCTTCTTCAGGAAATTGAATACGTAAAAACTGGGACGGATGAAAACGGTATTTCAGCTTCTTGGACGGAGACAGCGTACTTTGCCTGCGACGAATACTGGTTAGACCTTGATTCGCTAATTCCATTCGCTGATCTTACAAAAGACAAAATAATTCAGTGGATAGAGGGTCTTGGAGGAAATTGGGTAAACAAACAAATCGACCAATTACTAGCCGAAAAACAAAACACAGTCGCATTACCATTTTAAATAAAAAGGAAAGAGAATCATGGCAGTAACATACGAAATGCTAGAAGAGTTCGATGGAACTCGTGTCAACGAAATCCCCGATCCCGACAATGAGGGCGAGACAATCAGCGAGACTGTCACAATAAGAGATTTGAAAGTGAAATTCACGCAAGGCGATGTCGTTCATGAGAGGCTTGTAAACGTCAGTTATGACGCAGACGGTGCTTACGACGATGATGCAACTAAGGTTGTATGTGAATCAGTCGCTATGGGTGTTGAGCATAACATTCGACTTGGAGTAATTTCATAATGGCTAAACAAGGTCTGTACGCCAACATAGCCAAACGTCGAGCTTCAGGCAAAGCACCGCGTCCAGTGGGTGCGAAGGGCGCTCCTACGAACTCTGATTTTAAAAACGCGGCTAAGACTGCTAAGAAAAGGAAAT
>CESJ01008834.1_pt1 | contig 13719 bp, 14 predicted proteins | sample 356311 | NCBI WGS metagenome assembly CESJ01 (sample SAMEA2621487, study PRJEB7988) | marine metagenome | biome: marine biome (ENVO:00000447); feature: surface water layer (ENVO:00002042); material: "saline water (ENVO:00002010), including plankton (ENVO:xxxxxxxx)" | depth 5 m
CATTGCGAATGCCACCGTCTACGGTCTAGCGGGTGGCGTTTGGACATCAAGTCTGAGCCGTGCGCACCGTATGGTGCGTGACGTGCGCACGGGAGTGATGCACGTCAACACTTATGGCGGTGCAGATGGAACAGTCCCCTTGGGCGGTGTGGGGCAATCGGGCAATGGATCGGATAAATCGCTTCACGCCATTGAGAAATATATTAACATCAAGACGGCTTGGATCAAGATATGAGCAATAAAACTATTCTAGTTATTGGTACCTATGATACCAAGGATGACGAACTGCGGTTCCTAGCAGGCGTTATTCGAAGTCAAGGTGGCAATGTGGTAACCATGGACGTTTCTGTGTTAGGGAATCCGTTGAAATCATGTGATTATTCTAAACACGATGTTGCTGGTGAGGGTGGCAGCTCCATCGAGACTGCCACCGTATCAGGCAACGAAAATACAGCCATGCAAATCATGGCCAATGGTGCGGCGCTGCTGGTGTTGCGGCTATATCAAGAGCGTAAATTTGATGGCATGATCGTCCTTGGCGGTACGATGGGTACGGATTTGGCGCTGGATGTCACATCTGCGCTGCCAGTGGGCGTGCCTAAATACATCGTGTCGACAGTTGCATTCTCACCATTAATTCCAGCCGAACGACTGGCAGCAGATACGCAGATGATCCTTTGGGCGGGTGGCCTATACGGATTAAACTCTATCTGTAGGGCATCTTTGTCACAAGCAGCCGGTGCTGTCTTAGGTGCTGCTCGCGCAGTGCTATTACCTAATCCGGACAAGCCCTTGATTGGGATGATGTCACTTGGCACCTCGGCGCTGAAATATGTGATTCCGTTGAAGCCAGCACTTGAGGTGCGCGGATATGAAGTTGCGGTTTTCCATGCTACGGGCATGGGGGGGCGTGCATTTGAAAGCCTCGCGGGACAGGGTGCGTTTGCTTGTGTTTTTGATTTTTGCACACAAGAATTGGGTAACCACATCCATGGTTCTAATATTTCAGCGGGCGCTGATCGTTTGACCAATGCCGGTAAATATGGCACGCCCCAAATAGTAGCACCTGGGTGTTATGACTTGGTTGATGTTGTTGGTTGGCAACCTTTGCCTGCCAAATGGTCTAATCACATGAAACATGAGCACAATCGTTTGCTGATGTCGATCGTATTGAACGACGACGAACGTAAACTGGTTGCACGTGCACATGGCGAGCAGTTGGCCACTGCAGTCGGACCCGTTGCGATGTTGCTGCCTGAACATGGGCTTGGGGAGTGGGACCGAGAAGGTGCAGACTTACGCGATCAAGTAGGGCTTGAGGCATTTTTAAAAGAACTCGAGAATACGCTGCCAAGCAATGTGGTAGCCCATCGAATTGACTGTCACATCAATGATGTTGCATTCGCAGAAAAAGCACTAGAAATATTTGATGAGTGGCGGGCTCTAGACTTAGTCGTGTGATACAGGATCAAGTAAGGCCAGAAGATCAAGAAGTGTTTCATAATTTTCAGATCCTAGTTTTGCTTTAAAATCAGTGACGATCTGTGTCGTTTGTCCAGTTCGTTCGTCAATGATTTTTTGCCCCTCAGAGGTAATCTCAATCAGCTGACGCCGACGGTCCACCTCGTCACGAGTTTGGGTGAGCAAACCTTTGTCGCGCATGGTCGCGGCAATCCTTGTCAGGCTTGGAAATAACAGGCTGGACCTGTCGGCTAACGTCGTTGTATCCAGAACTCCATATTCCGAAAGAACCCGCAAAACGCGCCACTGCTGTTCTGTGATACCCGTTTCGGATAACATGTCACGGATCGGGGCCATTATGCCTTCACGGGCGCGGATCAATGCTATTGGAAGGGAGCGTGACGTAGATGGCAGTTTGGATGACATGCTAAACTCTTTTGGTGCTCGGAATATATTCTCTGCTGACAAGTTACGCTTGACAATGCAAGGTTAAATTATTTAATTTAACAATTATTAACATGTTAAGGAAATGTTGTGCCACACATTCAAATAGAATATTCTGCCAACCTTGAGGGCGTTATAGATATGGGCGCTTTGTGTGAGGCTATCCGCGCGAAGGCCTCGGCGATCGATACATTTCCCATGGCAGGTATCCGAGTGCGCGCAACTCGCGTTGATTTTGTCGCCATGGCGGATGGTGACCCAAGACACGGGTTTATCGATTTGTCCGTGCGTTTGCGTGAAGGGCGTACAGATGACATCAAACGCGAAGCAATTGATAGGATCTTTGCCGCGCTCAAAACATTTACGACACCTGCAATGGCATCGTATCCCATTGCGCTTTCTGCAGAGATGCGTGATATCAATGCAAACCTATCCTTAAAATTCGGTAACATTCGAGACCATCTGGAGGGCAATGCATGACTCCTCTCGAAAACAACATTATGAAACTCGATAGTTACCTTGAACGGTTCCGCAAATTTGGCATCCTAAATCGCATCGCGGGTAAAGATGTGAGAGGCAGTGAGGGAGCTTTCCAAACCACGTCCCCTGTGGATAAGTCTATGATTTGCGATGTTGCCCATGGGTCTGTGAGCGATATTGATGCAGCTGCAAATGCTGCGTCTGATGCTTTTGTTATGTGGCGCGATAAGCCAGCTCTTGAGCGTAAAAAGATTCTAATCCGCATTGCTGAAGGAATTGAAGCCCGCTCCGAAGAGATTGCCCTGTGTGAATGCTGGGACACGGGCCAGACGATCAAGTTTATGTCTAAAGCTGCATTGCGTGGGGCAGAAAATTTTCGATATTTCGCGGATCAAGTAGTGCAAGCCCGTGACGGGCAGCACCTCCAATCACCTACACTAATGAACATAACAACACGCAAGCCCATTGGCCCTGTGGGTGTTATTACCCCATGGAATACACCGTTTATGCTTTCCACTTGGAAGATTGCACCTGCTTTAGCTGCGGGCTGTACCGTGGTGCACAAACCTGCTGAAGCCTCGCCGCTGACCGCGCGTTTATTAGTTGAGATCGCCGAAGAGGCAGGTTTGCCATCTGGTGTCCTTAACACGGTGAACGGCTTTGGCGAAGGTGCCGGCAAGGCCCTGTGTGAACATCCCAAGATCAAGGCAATAGCATTTGTCGGCGAGTCCAACACTGGCAGCCTGATCACCAAGCAAGGGGCAGATACGCTGAAACGCAACCACCTCGAACTTGGTGGTAAGAACCCTGTCATCGTATTTGAAGATGCCGATCTGGATCGCGCCTTGGATGCGGTGATTTTCATGATCTATTCAATAAATGGTGAACGCTGCACAAGTTCGTCGCGCTTGCTGATCCAAGATACAATCCAAGAGCTATTTGAAGCGAAACTGATTGCGCGCATCAACAATATTAAGGTAGGTCATCCGTTGGATCCTGCTACAGAAATTGGGCCGCTGGTCACCGAGGAGCACTTCAATAAAGTTATTAACTATTTTGATATTGCAAAAGAAGACGGCGCGACCTTGGCCGCAGGGGGAGTGACGGTTGGGGATGAGGGTTATTTCATTCGACCAACGTTGTTTACAAACGCCAACAACCAGATGCGTATCTCGCAGGAAGAAATATTTGGCCCTGTGCTGACGTCTATTCCCTTCTCGACTGAAGAGGATGCGCTGAGCATGGCCAATGACATCGCCTATGGTCTTACAGGCTACGTCTGGACGAACGATTTAACCCGGGCACTGCGGTTTACTGATGCGCTTGAGGCGGGGATGATCTGGGTTAATTCTGAAAACGTCCGTCACCTGCCCACACCGTTTGGTGGCGTAAAAGCCAGCGGCATTGGGCGCGATGGTGGCGACTGGTCTTTCGAATTTTACATGGAGCAAAAGCATATTGGCTTTGCCACTGGGCAGCCCAAAATTACCAAATTGGGAGTGCTTTAAATGCCGGTACCTGCACCAAACCTATACCCTGATTTTAATACTATCCGCCTAAGCCATGTGTGCCTAAATGTGAAAGACCTTGCGGCTTCGCGCAAGTTCTACACAGAGATCGTCGGCCTTCAGATTACCGACGAAAGCGACAGTCACATTTATCTACGGGCCATGGAAGAACGCGGGCACCACTGCATCATCTTGCAAAAATCTGACCAGCCGGGCACGGTTGAGGTCATGGGATTAAAAACCTTTGATGAGGCTGATCTGGATAAAGCGGAGGCCTATTTCAAACGCAAAGGCCGCCCGACGTCATGGGTTGATCGACCCTATCAGGGCCGAACGCTCTTAACGTCCGACAATATGGGCATTCCGCTTGAGTTCTATCACAAAATGAACCGGTTGTCGTCCATTCATCAGAAGTATGCACTATATCGTGGTGTGAAGCCGCTGCGGATCGACCACTTCAACTGCTTTAGCCATGATGTTGACGCGTCTGTTGAGTTCTATAGTGATTTTGGGTTCCGAGTTACGGAATACACCGAAGATGACGATAGCAAGAAGCTGTGGGCCGCATGGATGCACCGCAAGGGTGGCGTACACGACATGGCGTTCACCAACGGGACAGGGCCACGGATGCACCATGTTGCTTTTTGGGTGCCAACGCCGCTGAACATCATCGACCTGCTCGATTTAATGGCCACGACTGGTTACGTTGATAACATAGAGCGTGGCCCAGGTCGTCACGGGATTTCTAATGCGTTCTTTCTCTATATCCTAGACCCTGACGGCCACCGAATTGAGATTTACTGCTCTGATTACCAGACAGTTGATCCTGATCTTGAGCCGATTAAATGGGATCTGAAAGACCCGCAGCGTCAAACTCTCTGGGGCGCTAAGGCACCAGAAAGCTGGTTCAATCATGGTACGACGTTTGTCGACGTTGAGACCAGAGACTCTGGCATCAAGGCCAGCCCGATTATTGCCCCATGACGTCTCTTGAGCTGAAAAAACCTGCTCTTTTTCGTAATGTGGCCTCAGAGGTGGGCTGTAACGGATCTTGTCATGGGTTTGCTAATTTTTTCGAAATTAAATACGTTCGTATTGGTGGCATCGATACCACAATGGAGGCTTAATCATGCGTTTTTCAACCTTTTCTTCAAACGGCCTAACCCATTATGGCGCGGTGACTAATCGCGGCATGGTTGCTCTTAATGAGACCTTTCCGCAGTGGGCGACGCTGTTGGATGCTGTGCAAGCGGGCGGCCTTAACCAGCTGGTGAAAGTCGCAGAGGGCAAACCTGTCACGCATACTGATTTCCAGTTTGAAATGGTTTTGCCCAATGCTTGCCGTATATTGTGCGTTGGTGTGAATTTCCCAGACCGGAACGCAGAATACAAAGACGGAAGCGATCAGCCTAAATACATGTCGCTGTTCCCTCGTTTTGCGTCTGGTTTTACAGGCCACGACCGCCCACTCATCCGTCCACCAGAAAGTCCACAACTGGATTATGAAGGTGAGGTTGCTATTGTGATCGGTAAAGGTGGGCGTCGGATCACGCAAGCCAATGCCTATGACCACATTGCGGCGCTAACGCTGTGCAACGAAGGCACGATCCGTGACTGGGTGCGCCATGCAAAATTTAATGTCACCCAAGGTAAAAATTGGGATAACACCGGGTCCATTGGCCCATGGCTAGTGCCCTTCACAAATGCGGCCCAGTTGGACAACGCCCGCATCATCACTCGCGTGAACGGAGAGGTGCGGCAGGACGATGTTCTATCTCGCATGATGCACCCGGTCCGGCGTGAGATTGAATATATCTCGACTTTTATGACGCTGCAACCTGGTGATATTATCATCACGGGCACGCCCACAGGATCGGGTGCGCGGCTTGACCCACCTCAGTATCTCAAGCCTGGGGATGTGGTTGAGGTAGAGGTGAATGGTATTGGCACCCTGCGTAACACCATTGAGGACGAAGCGGTATGACTCCTAACGAACACTTACAGGCTGCAGAAGATTTGTTGGGTGCCGAAGCAAGTGGCGAGCAGATTGGTTTACTGACCAAACGCCACCCGGAGATGGAGATGGAAGATGCCTATGCCGTACAGAATGCGGTTTACCGTACGAAGTTAGAACGGGGGCGGTCAGTAGTTGGTTGGAAAATAGGACTAACATCCAAGGCCATGCAATATGCGCTGAACATTGAAATTCCTGACAGTGGGATCTTGTTCGATGACATGTTGTTCGATCACGGGGCCACGGTTCCGAATGGGCGGTTCATTCAGCCGCGGATCGAGGCTGAAATTGCTTTTGTCATGAAGTCACCGATCGGAGGCTCTGGCGTGACCCGTGATGATGTGTTGAAAGCCACTGACTATGTCGCGCCCTCTATTGAAATTCTCGACACGCGGATCGTGCGGCTGGATTCGGAGACTGGCCGGACACGCACTGTGTTTGATACCATCAGTGACAACGCTGCGAATGCCGGCGTTGTTATTGGCCCCGCACGCCATGCTGTTGATGCCTTCGACCTGCGTTGGGTAGGTGCTATTACGTTGCGAAATACTGAGGTTGAGGAAACGGGCCTTGGGGCAGGGGTTCTGAATGATCCGGTCGAAAGTGTCGTCTGGCTGGCCAGGCGGATGGCTCAGTATGGTCAAAGCATTGAGCCTGGCCAAATTATTCTATCGGGCAGTTTCATCCGTCCCGTTGAATGCCCCGCAGGCGCGCAAATAGTTGCAGACTTTGGCGCGTTCGGGTACGTCGATATCAATTTTGATTAAGGAAAAATTCATGCCAGCACTGCTGCAAAAGATATTGTTGTTGGTTAGTCTAACATTATTGTTAAATGCGTGTGTAGGTCAGAAAAACTATTCTGAAGTCAAAGAAAATTCTTCATCAGAACCTTACATAAATTATCTTAAAATAAAGAAAAGAGCGCGTGCGGGAAAGAAAACTGATTTCGACGCAGGGGAGATTTCCTCCATAGAACTCCTCATCACGAATTCGAAAAACCTTGATAGCAAATGGCCATCAACGCTCCCAGATTGGCTTGTTCCACCACCCAAAGATATGATGGTTGCGCAAGTGCTAACAAAGTATGTTAATCCTGAGACTGGCGAAAGTTATGAAGCAAATACAGCTGGCTATCAACTCATGATACAAGAATAATTATGGTGATTATTGTTCAGATCAAGCGTTGGATAGTCTCATGCCAGCAACAACCCGTGTGATTTAAAACCCTGGCACCTGACATGACTGTTGTTGATCAACTGGCCCATTTTACTGTACTGACGTGGCGTGGAAACTTTCTGCAGGATCCTGCAATAACAATAATCGCGACAACCTAAACCAAATTGATGCAGAAGTGTGGAAGGAAACCTTATTATGATCTTGCGGAAGATTGAACTATTCGTACCAACCGTCACTCCCTTCGCTAGTAACCTGTCAGTGGATACCACTCGCTTTGTGGCACAAGCCAAATCCCTGATCGCGAGTGGAGCGCATGGGTTGGCACCGTTCGGCTCCACCAGCGAGGCAAATTCACTGTCCATCGCTGAGAGAATGGCCGCCCTGGAGGCCTTGAACAATGGTGGTATTGAGCCTGCACAAATGATCCCAGGTACCGGATGTTGCGCGGCGGCGGATACCATCAAGCTTTCTGCCCATGCTACGAAACTTGGCTGCAGAGGCGTTCTAATGTTACCGCCATTTTTCTATAAAGGTGTTGGCGATGAGGGCGTGTTTGATGCTTATAAACAGGTGATTGAGGCCGTTGGCCCACAATTGCGCGTTTATCTCTATCATATCCCGCAGATGTCTGGCGTGGAGATTACCTTGCCGCTGATCGACCGCTTGCTTTCGCGTTTTGGTGATCAGATCGCAGGGCTCAAGGACAGTTCGGGGAATTGGGAAAATACCGCCAATGTGATTGCGGCATTCCCTGAGATTGATACCTACTCTGCCTCAGAAACCATGATTCCTGAAAACGTTGCTGCTGGCGGTGCAGGCTGTATCAGTGCCAGTTCTAACGTGAACCCGCGTGGTATTCGTGCGTTGATTGATGGATTGAACGGTCCTGACCATGACGCTTTGCACTTTCAAGTAAGTTGTGTGCGCAAGATATTTGAAAGTGTGCCGCTGATTCCAGCTATAAAGTCCGCGGTTGCGATGCAAAATGGCGATGATAATTTTGCTCGCGTTCGTCCACCCTTCGTTCGATCTACGCCTAAGCATGACGAGGCCATATCGGAAGCGGTCCGTATCGCAGGCAATCAGACTTTGCCATGAATAATGGGGCTGCCATGGTAGCTGGTGAAGTTGGGTGCATCTGCTCTAAGATTGTGTTGGCCGTTATTTTTCTAATTTGAAATGTGGGACTTCTTCAATATATCTGACCAGATCCATCCCAAAATATTAGCTCTTCGAAAACTAGATTGAATTGAGCGCTGGTTGAACTTTCCAATCGGGCCGACTGTGTTACCTTAACCCTCGAACGAAAGGTATAGATATGTTACTCGCTGCGCGGGAATTGCACAAAACATATGGGACGGCCGGAGGTCGTATTAATGTCCTGCGTGGCGTAAACCTGTCGCTGGATACTGGGCAAAGCCTTGCGCTTAGGGGTGAGTCTGGTAGCGGGAAAAGTACGCTGCTGCATTTAATTGGAGGATTGGATTCTGCTGATCAGGGACAGATTTTAATTGATGGGGTAGACATTGCAGCAATGGACGATGCTGGCCGTGCGGGGCTCCGACGCGGGACGGTTGGCATTGTGTTTCAGCAATTCAATCTTATCCCCAGCCTCACAGTTGCGTCCAATATCGCATTTCAGGCGCGTCTTGCAGGAATGTACGATGCTGATTGGATTGCCCTACTGATCGACCGCTTCGGATTGGCGTCGCAGGTAGTAAAGTACCCTGAACAATTGTCTGGGGGTCAATTACAGAGGGTGGCGATTGCCCGCACTTTAGCAGCTCGCCCACGTTTGGTGTTGGCGGATGAGCCGACTGGCAATCTGGACGAAGACACCGCTTCTACTGTCATGGACATGCTGTTGTCGCTTGTGGCGGAGGAAGGTGCAGGCCTTTTAATGGTCACACATTCGACGTCGCTTGCTGCGCGTTTGGATAATCAAGTACTTCTGCGGGCAGGTCAAATCGCATGATAGCAGTTACCTTTGCAGCTTTGCTGGGTCATTGGTGGCGTAATCCGTTACAATTATTTACCCTGCTTGCGGGGCTTGCATTGGCGACTGCGCTTTGGTCAGGCGTGCAAGCAATCAATGCAGAGGCGCGCGCAAGCTATGATGGAGCTGCAGCCACCTTGGGGGAGGCGCAATTTGATCGACTCGTGCGTTCTGATGGGCGGGCGATAGGACAAGACACTTATATCAGGCTACGCCGCGCTGGTTGGCTAGTCAGTCCGGTTATCGAAGGACGCATAGGTGATGTGCGTCTCATTGGCTTGGACCCATTGACGGCACCTGGCAAAATGGCTCCCATTGGCTTGCGCAACATAAATGACCTGCAGAACTTTATTGGAGCGGATGGGGGGATCATTGCGGCTCCTGATGTTGTTTTGGATGGGGCGCGAACTGATTTAGCGGTCGCGCCAGGGACAGCAATTGCAGACGTTGGGACTGTACAGGAATTATTAGGCCGCCACGGTGAATTTGATGTACTAATAATCATACCAGAACAACCGCTCGATCAGGTATCCCTCGAGAAAATTGCACCTGATCTGACCCGCCAAGTTGCCCAAGGTGGATCTGATATAGGTCGACTTACAGATAGCTTTCACCTGAACTTAACCGCGTTTGGATTTCTGTCATTTGCGGTTGGAATCTTCATCGTACAGAGTGCGGTTGGGTTAGCATTTGAACAACGGCGTGGAACGGTGCGGACCTTGCGCGCTCTTGGAGTGCCGATGCGATTTCTGTTTTTATTGATTGTAGTAGAGCTGCTAGGACTTGCGTTAATAGCAGGTGCGATTGGGGTTGGGCTTGGATATTTGATTGCGGGGGTTTTGATGCCGGATGTGTCCGCCACATTGCGTGGGCTTTATGGAGCGAATGTAGCAGGGACGTTGCAGTTACGCCCTATTTGGTGGGTGTCGGGGATGGCAGTCGCAATGGGTGGCACGGTCGTCGCTGCGAGCGCTGCATTGTGGAGACTGTCGCAAATGCCATTGCTCGCAGGGGCGCAACCGCGTGCAATCGCTGTCATTGCAGGTCGTGGTGCAAAGGTGCAGGCGGCTGCATCTGCCGTGCTTCTATTCGTAGCTTTTGTGTTGGCATTAACTGCCGATGAGATAGTTACAGGTTTTGTGTTGCTTGGTGCGTTATTAATTGGTGCAGCTCTAGGTCTGCCCATAGTCTTGCGCAGTATTCTAGACGGGCTAGTCCATTACAGTCATGGCGTGGTTGCCGGCTGGTTCTGGGCGGACACACGTCAACAGTTACCTGGATTGTCGTTGGCATTAATGGCGCTGCTGCTAGCAATGGCTGCAAATGTGGGTGTGTCTACGATGGTTAGCAGCTTTCGGCTGACCTTTGTCGCGTTCTTAGATCAGCGGCTATCGTCGGAGCTTTATGTGACTGTGGAAAGCGCTGAGCAGGCGGCTTACGTGTTGGATTTTGTGACGCCACAAGTCGACGCAGTGCTGCCGATCATGTCGGCGCAGCTGCATGTCGCAGGCCGTCCAACGGAAGTATTTGGTGTGCGCAATCATGCGACCTATCGCGATAATTGGACCTTCCTAACCGAAGGGCAAACTCCCTGGAAAGACGTTCATGCGAATTTGGCAGTTTTGATCAATGAACAGCTTGCACGCAGTACTGGTCTGCAAGTGGGTGATGTTGTGAATGTGGGTGAAAGGCCGCTGACCATAGCAGGTGTCTATGCTGACTACGGCAATCCGATTGGGCAGGCAATTATTGCGGAGTCTTTGTTTAAGACCCTGTTTCCAAAAATTTTAGCACTTAGATTTGGATTGCGCTTACCACCTGAAGATGTAGGTGCATTGGTTGACGGCCTTGAGTTCCAAATGGGGCTACCTGAAAGTGGTATGATCAATCAGGCCAGTATAAAAGCTTATTCCCTTGTTATCTTTGATCGAACATTTACGATAACGACGGCCTTGAACGTCCTGACATTGTCGGTTGCTGGATTCGCAATTTTAATGAGCTTATTAACTTTAACAGTGATGCGTGTTCCACAGCTTGCACCTGTTTGGGCGATGGGTTTGACGCTGAGGCAATTGGGGCTGCTTGAGCTGGTTCGAACGGTGATGTTGGCCGTGTTGACTGGTGTAATTGCCTTGCCGTTAGGGTTGGCGCTGGCGTGGGTGTTGTTGGCTGTGGTTAATGTAGCTGCATTTGGTTGGCGGCTGCCCATGTTTTTATTTCCATGGGATTATGCGCAGCTCGGAGTGCTTGCGATACTCGCTGCAGGGCTGGCAGCTTTATGGCCAGCGTTACAATTGTCACGTACGCGACCTGCTGATTTGCTTAAGGTGTTTTCCAGTGAACGTTAGGTTGATTTTTGTTTTATTGTGGCTGCCGTTGGTAAGTTTTGCGCAGGGCTTTGCAGGGCTTGGGTCTAGTTCAGAAGGCTTTGAGTTGCCCGAAACTAATCCGATGTTTCAATTTCCATTTGATGATGGGTCACATCCAGACTTTAAGGTCGAATGGTGGTATTTAACAGCTAATTTGCAGGGCGATGATGGACGAGATTATGGGCTGCAATGGACATTATTCCGCACCGCACTCTCTCCAAAAGATTATGAAGGCTGGTCCTCGCCGCAGCTTTGGATGGGGCATGCGGCTGTTACAACGCCTGATGCGCATTTTGTGACCGAACGATTATCGCGCGGTGGGATTGGGCAAGCAGGTGTGGTTATAGATCCGTTTGAAGCATGGATCGACGAATGGATGTTTTCTGGACCAGATAGCAATGCTGTCTTGCGGGCTGCTGGCCTCAATTTTGCCTATGAAATGGCCTTGTCTGCAACAGGACCACGGGTGCTCCACGGCGCAGGTGGATATTCTGTGAAATCAGCAGATGGGCATGCATCATATTATTTTTCGCAACCATTCTTTAAAATCGAAGGGACATTGCGGTTGCCTTTGGGCGATGTGGCTGTCACCGGAGACGCTTGGCTGGACCATGAATGGTCGTCCAAACCCTTGGGAGCTAATCAGACGGGGTGGGACTGGTTCTCATTGTCCTTTGATGATGGTTCCAAGCTGATGGGCTTTTTGCTTCGTGGTGACAGCGTTTTTTCTCAAGCTACACTAATTGGTGAGGATGGGACTCCTGTTGCTTACCCCGATGGTGCGTTTAGTGCAAAGCCGATCAAGCAGTCACAAGTAGCGGGGCGTGATGTGCCCACGACATGGCGGGTAATGTTACCTGATGCGGGCATCGACATTGTTGTGACGGCGTTGAATACTCAAAGTTGGATGGATACGTCTGTACCCTATTGGGAAGGTCCCGTACGCGTCACTGGCTCTCATACGGGGCGGGGGTATTTGGAGATGACTGGATATGAATGATTAGTTTTGTGACCTTAGCGGGCTTTAGTCGTTTGTATTTAATAAATAGACACGATGCACGCGATGATAAGTGGCTTTAGGATCTTTTCTGGATTGATGTTTTTGGTCAAAAATAGAAAAAGCTTTTTTTTATCTTTGTAATTAGTTGGAACACATGACCAATGCTTGGCCGCATGTTTCAATTCACATAGAAAACTCAGATAAACACATAATTTATAAGGACTTAGTAAGTTGGATCTATGGGGTGGTTTATAGTCGGATCATTAAGTTATCAGAAAATTATTACAAAAGGTTCTTTGACAAAAATTTAAAGAAAATCTGATATAGAAAACCTATTTACTGATTAATTAGATTTAAAGTATGGGTGATACTTAAGTCTCACATGAGATTTTAAGTGAAAGCGCAGCCATCACCAGAAAACCATTGTTTATGCTAACTTGATAATTTCCAAGCACGCCCGAAAGCCTGGCTTCAAAGCAAGTGGGGCGTTATTATCCGCTGATACTTGCACCTGTACAAAAAAACCTTCCGCAAATGCATTGTTATTTTCATTGCGGAAAAGGCCGACCTCGTAGCTCCAGGATGACTTGCCTATATGTCCAACTCTTACGCCAGCGTGAATAAGATCGGGAAAACCTGCTTCATCATGATATACACAGCCGCTTTCCACCACCAGAATACGGACTTTGGTGCCTGATAAGTCAAAAACAGATTGTTCTAATTGCCAATTGGTGACTGCAGTGTCGATCAGTGAATAATGGATAACGTTGTTCATATGGCCGTATTGATCATTATCCATCCAGCGTGTGGGCAGCTGATAAAATACGGAATAGTCTTTACGGGTGGCTGGTAGCGTTTGGGGCATTTTAGTCTCTTTTTTGAGGGCCAAGGCACATCTTTATTTGCAACCAAATATGAGCCGCTTACCATTAGTTCATTGATATACGTTATTACGGTCTGTCTGCCACTCATCCAATTTAAGTAGCTGATTTATTGATATTATTAATAAGATTAAACCTCTACCCACAACGAAACATTAGATCAAAACAGGGTTAAAGTGGGATTGCTTGGCACAAATGTTAATGACTACGAATACTATTTTTCCGATACTGAAACTCGGGGAACCAAAGCTTTAACCAAATCCTGCATATCAATTTGACCGATAGGTTTTTTTCCATCAACAACCCGAAATTTAAACGAGGTGTCACCTCCAGAAAGGGCTATCAGGGATTCGAGGGTGTCTTTTGGACTTACGTCACCCACGTATTTAA
>CESJ01286715.1_pt1 | contig 13697 bp, 9 predicted proteins | sample 356311 | NCBI WGS metagenome assembly CESJ01 (sample SAMEA2621487, study PRJEB7988) | marine metagenome | biome: marine biome (ENVO:00000447); feature: surface water layer (ENVO:00002042); material: "saline water (ENVO:00002010), including plankton (ENVO:xxxxxxxx)" | depth 5 m
CGGACTTGAACCGGCACAGTGTTTCCACCGACGGATTTTAAGTCCCTCTGGCACCACAAGTCGCGACTCTAGACAACCAACTAACATCTATAAATCAGAGGCTTACGGAGAAACTTCTTTGTACATTGATGTGGTTTGTTGTGGTTAAATGTGCGCTAGTGTCCCACGAAATTTCCAAAAACCCTGTAAAAAAACCCAAAATCTCAGATACGCAGCCCCTAACCCGGGGGTACCCCACCTTTTTGGCAGAAGGGACTCCGGCTATTCCCTAGTATTACTAATGCGCGTGAATGAATAGGTATGGTCTCGGGAAGAGCTGACTCCAGATAAATCAATTGACCATACCTACCCGACTACTCCCACTCAACAGTTTCTCTACAATATATACAGCAAAAAAATGGGTTACAGCATGAGCTAGCATGTTTTTAACTCCCTTGTAATACCTGTTTTTTAGCACCGTTATCAACCAATCAATGTTCTTGCTGTCTTCCAGTTGGTTAACGCAGTACTGGTTACAAAGTTTGTAACAAAGGCTAAGAAGTCGAGTATTGGAATCACGGGCCGCAACACAATCCTTTTTTTACTCAGTAAATTGATGACCTGGCATTTTTTAGTAGTAAAAAATTATACTGAAGGTTATAAATTCATATTGTTTTTTACTTTATAAGCTGTCGTCCATCCCTATTTCTTCTGCAATAGAGAATAAAGCTAGGAACAAAAACGTACATAAGCAGTAAGTAAATCACCGGCACAAGGGCATAGCTGGAATCCTCGAATAATGTCAGTGCCAATACTATTGACAAGGCAACATTTTGTACGCCTATTTCTATGGTGAGACTTCGTATTTGCGGAAGGTTTAAGCCTGCAAATTTCCCCAAGCCAAAGCCCATACTCATGGTAATAACAATGAGCAATGCCACCAAAATAAAAATATGCCCTACATCACCAACTAACAGCGACAAATGCTCGGCGATTAGAAACGGAGTAAGAGCCAACAACACAAGGAAGGCGGCCGTTGCAACTAGACCCTTGCGTCGCTCAGCAATATCAGGGAGAAATTTTCTACATATCATACCGACCATCACCGGTACGATTAGGTAAAGAAATATCCTCAGCATGGTACGCATAACGGGTAGCGAAACTGACATTGTGGAATCTAGTAGTAATCCACTAGCAATATTGAACAAAAAAGGTACTGATACGATGGATAGCATACCGCTCAAAGCGGTCAGTGATACTGACAGGGCGACATCGCCTCGAGCAAGTGAGGTGAAATAGTTTGATGAGGAACCACCAGGGCAAACGCCTATCAATATCAGGCCGACTATCCAGATAGGTGAAGCGGCAAAGGATGCTAAAATGATAGCAACCATAGGCAAGATTAATAACTGTCCAACCATACCTAAAAGCACCCCCTTTGGCGCCTTAAATATATTACGGAAATTATTGATCTCAAGCCCCAATCCCATGCCAAATGCAATCGTTATGAGAGCTGCTGTTACTACGTGAACCATTCCTATTTCCAATTTCCTCTCCTCAGGTAAAACAAAACTCCTTTATCAGCTGGTTTTACTAGCTATTCCTTTAGAGCATGTTCAAAGCTCTTGGGTTTAAAAAGTTCTTTTTTCATGATTACTTTTAACCAAAATATCGACATCACCACGACAATTAAAATCACCACACCTGAAGTCATATAAACTTTTTGTGTTAATTCCAGGGAAGGTGAATTATGCATAGCTGCGTAAATCATACCTAAAATTCCAATAATTTGTGGCCAGGGGTAGAACGGAGTTTTAAAGGGACGTTTGGCATTCGGCATTCTCTTCCGTAAAACTATCACATCAATGTGAACCACTATATAGGCAAGCAGCCATGCCAAAGAAGCTGAAATTAATAGTAATGTAATAGATTCAACATCATTGCCCAACACTAATAAGGGAACAGCCGTAATCAACGCTATAAATATCACTGCCATCCAGGGCGTTTGGTATTTGGGATGAATTTTCTGCAGGACCGATATTGCCTGACCATTGTATGCCATACCATAAATCATCCGTGGAATTGCCGCTAAACAGGTATTCACCGTGCTGCAGGTTGCCGTCACTGCAGCGGTGGCTAAGAACAAAGTGCCCCCTTCTCCAAATACGGCAGTAACAAAATCTTTATGGGGCAACGTTGAGGATGATAGTACATCTAGGGGCACATAGAATATAGCGCCCAAGCAATAGATTACATAGATAACCATAACGATGCAGATGCCTGTGATCATGGAAAGTGGAATATTTCTCTCAGGGTTTTTACTTTCTTCCACCATAGGACAGACAAACTCAGCCCCTACAAAACCCCAGATTGCAATGGCTATTAAGGAAAATACTTCCATTCCTGCTGGATTCCAGTCTTGAAAAAGATTAATTTCAAATGTTCTGGGTAAGCCTGAATCTGTCAAGGCTGTCCCGCCTAGCATTAACAAAGCCACTACCATGGTGAAAGCCAACAGAGACTGAAATTTGGCAAAAATATCAACACCGATAATATTCAACCCGGTGAATACCAGTAAAATTCCTGTACCCAATATCATAGGTGAAAAAAATTCTGGAAACAGATCCCTGACAATCAAATCCACTAATAGTAATTCCGCAGAAAGCGCGAACATAGTTACCACCACATAGCCCGAATAGGTGGCCACCATCGCCGGTAAGGGCCCTATGGCTACTTCAGTATAAGTACTTAGACTGGCTGCCCGTGGTAGCATTAAAGTCAATTCAGAAAAGCTGAAGGCATAGAAAATAGCAAGAAAAAATGCAATGGTGAGCGGTATAAAGAAACCCAGGCCAGCAATGCCCACGCCTTGCAGAATCATCACCATTACACCTTGAGAAACTACCACACCGATAGATATTGCCAAAAGTGAGCGAAAACCCAATACCCGTTTTAAGTGAGTCACTTACTGGACTGAGCGGCGACCTTCTCGACCTTACGCCAGACCCGCAGTAGATTACCGCCCCACAGTTTCTGGATGTCATCCTTGCTGTAGCCCCTGCGCACTAGCTCCAGTGTGACGTTGAGTGTTTCGCCAGCGTCAATCCAATCGACAACGCCGCCGCCACCACCAAAGTCTGAGCTCAGCCCAACATGATCGATACCAATCAACTCGACCGCGTGGTCCACATGATCGATGAAATCACTGACATCGGCATAACCGATTTTACGAAGGCGCGCCATGATCTTGCCGCGCTTATCTGCGGAAAGCGTAAGGGAATCACTGAGCCGCTTCAGACCGTAATCTCCCAGTAGCTTAGCGCTCGCTTTTTGTTGCTCCGGCGTTAAATCTTTAAGAAATTCAGCAAAGGCTGTAGCCTGCATGACACCGCCGTTACGTTTGAGCGCGAGCAGTGTCTCGTCGTCCATATTACGGAAATGGTCCCTGAGTGCCCGCGTGTTAGAGTGGGAAGCGATAACAGGTGCGTAGGAGAGTCGTATCGCGTCGAGTGCCGCACCCTTCGATATATGGGATACGTCTACCATGATGCCAAGCCGATTCATTTCAGCAATGACTTCTTCTCCAAATGCACTGATCCCATCATGCTCCGATATTGCGTCCCCGTACTCGGGGCGTGGTCGCGAGGAATCGGAAATGTCATTGTGTCCACCGTGCGCCAATGTGATGTAGCGGGCGCCAAGCTCGTGGTAACGTTCGAGGAGCGAGAGATCTTTACCAATGACGTAGCCGTTTTCAATGCCTATGGTTGCGACAAGCTTGCCGGAAGCGCGAATGTGTTCTACGTCGTCAGCGGAATAAGCCAACTCGATGAGCTCCGGATACATATCCTCCGTCATGCGGTGGATAGCATCGAACTTCGTCATGGCATCAATTTTTGCTTGCGCGTAGTTCTCAGGAGTCCGTTTATTCTGACCTACAAATACAACAAAAAACGCAACGTCGAGTCCGCCCGAACGCATATTTTCGAGATTAACCTGACGAACACTGTCCAGCGGATCGACGGACTCAGTTGCGAAGTCCAATGGGATATCGTCGTGAGAGTCTATAGTGATCACCGCCTCGTGAATTGCCTTGGCGGTTTCGCGAAGACCGGCCTCCGAAATCTGAGCATGATCCGTCTTATCACATCCTATCATCCCCAGTAAGAGGATTACACAGTACGGTAGAGTTAATCGTTTCATCTTTTGGTTTCCTATAATGATTGCGGCTATCGGCATAAGTTCATAGATGTGTCTCGAGAGATATAGTTGTCGAACACTTGCAAATCTCCATGTTGTTTTGAGAATATTCTGAAAAAGTTAGATTGAAAGGGATCCACATTTAAACGATGTCCACAAGATTTAATCCTCATGCCAACAAGTACTTTCTCTGAGCTTGCTACCGGGGGAAAATTATAGAGGTAATATTGTGAGTAGTCCTCGTAATCTGAATATTTGAGATTGAGATTCTTAGCCAATCTTTCCAAGGTACTTGGATTTGAGGGGATGTTTTCGTCCCAAGCGGAGTAAGTGAGTCCGTGAATTGTGTCTCGTAATCCATCAATAATCGTTAACCCGTTTGCGACCTGGCCAAATTCTATGAAGTTGAGACCACTCTTGCCTGTTTCCTGACCGTTGTACCACAGCCCCGTATCTTTCTCACCCAGGATAAGTAAAACAGATGGTAATGTATCAGGTGTGTTTTCTTTAAAATCGATAATTTCTTTGCGTAATGTCGCAGCTCCCGTGACGGCAATGGCTTTAAAAGTATAGGTATCATTTATACTGATATCGGTCAGATCAGTGGGGCCACCCAGTACATACGAGAGCAAAAAGAGAGCGCCTGATGAATGACCAACCCCAAAGATGTTCTCCGGATCAATGTTAATTTCAGATGACGATTTTAGAGTTTTGATCATTGTATGAACAAACGCATAATCATCACGGTCAGAAGCTAAACCTTCATGCCAGAACCACATGCCAGGCGCACCAACACCATCAACCCGAACAGCCGGTTTCTTTTCGGAATAGGCCGACATTCTGATGACAATAGAATCTTCTTTAAACGTGTCCAGTTTTGGAGACCAATTCAGATAACTCAATATTCTTTCTTTGGTGTGTTCTGGTCGACAAATACAGCCATGAAAAAATAAAATAACCGGATACTTTTTCTTAACGTCATAGGAAGGGGGGAATGTAACCGAGAAATGTCGATCGTAGCCGTTGATGCTGATGGTGCCGTGATTTGTCTGATTGTGATATAAATTCGAAAACACTAACTTGGCATCATCGGAAGGTTTTGTCGCCTCAACAATCTCCTTGTTGCTTTCGATGGGGGATACTTGATTACAAGCTAGCAACAACATCGTGAACCATGACAGCAATAAGAGTGTAATCGCGTTTTTCATATCTTCACCTTTATTCGGAATAAGTACTGAACGTCACATCCGGCCAAAACCCTACTATGTGAGATATACTAACCACCGTATGGGATATTATGGAGATCCGCCAACTGCGTTGTCAAGCAAGATGTAGAGTATTTGGGTCGAGCGGTTGACAATCGTTACACAGCAGGGATAAAATAATCCCACTATGCGGACAATCATATCTTACTTTGCAAGATTTATAGAGATAAAAAATGCATAAATCAACATCAAAGTATTTTTTGAGCAGTTATTGCTTATTATTTAAGGAGTCAAAATGATTATAAAGAGACTTCACCATGCAGCTTTCAGATGTCAAGATGCAAGGGAAACAGTGGATTTTTATGTCGATGTTCTCGGCCTCAAATTCTCTCATGCGATGGGTGAGGACCATGTACCCTCGACCGGGGCATATAGTCCGCACATACACATATTTCTTGAAATGGAAGATAGTTCTTGTATCGCATTTTTCGAGCTGCCAAAAGATAAAGGCAACATGAAAGATCTTGAAATGCCCGATTGGGTGCAGCATTTCGCCTTTAAGGTTGAAAGTGTTGATGTTTTGCTTGCTGAAAAAGAAAGACTAGAAGGCTTGGGGATAGATGTGCTCGGACCGATAAATCATGATGATTTTATCCTATCAATCTACTTTTATGACCCAAGTGGACATCGTTTGGAACTGACCGCAAATACTTGTGAAAAAGATCGAAAGATAACTTTTGAAAACGAAGCAAATGATATTTTGAATTTATGGAGCGAGACCCATGACTGGTCACAACGAGAAAATATATTTGTTGGCCAAACTGGCTATAAACGGGATTAAGTTATGAAATTAGCTTCGAGAAGAGAAGGACGTGACGGCGCACTGATTGTTGTGAGTCAAGATACTAAAAAGGCAGTGGATGCCACTCATATTGCAAAAACTATGCAAGCGGCACTTGATGATTGGGATAATGCATCGGTAGCACTACAAGATCTCTACGATAATCTTAACCAGAGTCTTGCACGGGGCGCTTATGATCTTGACTTTAACGCGCTATGTGCGCCATTGCCAAGGGCTTACCAGTATCTGGATGGTGCCTGTTATATAAGTCACATCAGACGTAACCGAGGGGCGCGCGGGGACAGCCTTCCTGAGGATATCTTGGAAGCACCGCTGATTTATCAGGGTATATCCCACGGATTTATGGCCTGGAACGATCCGATTGAATTACCCGATGGAGATTTGGGAATAGATTTTGAAGCTGAAATTGCCGCGGTTACCGGCGATGTTCCACTCGGCGTATCGTCCGCAGAGGCGACAAAGCATATCAAGCTATTCATGCTTTTGAATGACATTTCCCTCAGGACTCTTATCCCCCCGGAGCTTAAGAGATCATTCGGGTTTTTAACCGGTAAGCCCTCCTCATCGCTTGGCGCAATAGCTATTACCCCGGATGAGCTTGGTGATCTATGGGACGGAAAATTGGTTTCTGGCAAGATGAACTGCTGGGTGCGTGGGGAAAAATCCGGCGAACTGGAATCCGGTATTGATACACCCTTTGATTATGGCGATGCGATCGCCCATGTCGCGCAAACCAGAGCCTTTGAACCCGGCACAATTATTGCTCTCGGCACCGTATCGAACGAAGATGAATCGGTCGGGTTTGGCTGTATTGGAGAGCGCAGAGCTGTCGAAATCATAAACGAAGGTAGTGCCAAAACCGAGCTGCTTCAGTTCGGCGATGTTGTAAAAATTGATCATCAGGATTATGACGGTCAATCACTTTTTGGTCCTATTGAGCAAAAAGTCGCACCGATAGCTTAGAACTTCTTATCTCTATAGAGCATTCTACGAAAAAACCATGCGCCTGGGAGGTTAGGTAATTAATGTCGAATTCATCTATTAATCAGCATGGCAGCCAAATGTCGCCGACTGGCTGCCCTATCTCGTCCGAAGCAGCACAGTTTGATGTCTTTGGTAGGGATTTTCAGCTTAATCCTGCAGAAGCGCTGCGTTGGTCGCGGGATAAAGAGCCGGTATTTTACAATCCGATTTTGGGCTATTGGGTTGTCACTCGTTACGATGATGTTAAAGCAGTATTTCGTGACAATCTGGCATTTTCACCATCTATTGCGCTCGAAAAAATAACCGCGGCCCCAGCTGAGGCCGAGGAAATATTAGAATCCTATGGTTATGCCATGAGTCGTACCCTAGTTAATGAGGATGAGCCCGCCCATATGGAGCGCCGTCGCGTACTGATGGATAGCTTCAATCCCGAAAATCTGGAACAACATCAGGACTCGGTACGAGAGTTAACAAGTCAATATATCGACCGTTTTATCGATAAAGGTAAGGTCGATCTTGTCGCCGAAATGTTTTGGGAAATTCCTCTGATGGTTGCCCTGCATTTTTTGGGTGTTGCAGACGAAGATATTGACCGCTTACGTGAGTTTTCCGTAGCGCACACTGTTAATACCTGGGGGCGCCCATCGCCAGATGAGCAGCTAGCGGTGGCACATTCTGTTGGTAAATTCTGGCAGGCTGCCGGCAGGATCATAGAAAAAATGAGCGCAAATCCCCACGGGCCGGGATGGATGCACCATACCATCCGCCAACATAACTTGTATCCGGAAATTGTCACTGAATCTTATTTGCATTCCATGATGATGGCCATTCTTGTTGCCGCCCATGAAACAACGTCACACGCCTCCGCCAATGCGATACGCCTGTTGCTTAAGCGCAGATCGGCATGGCAGGAAATCTGCGCAAATCCAAATTTGATACCGAACGCCATTGAAGAGTGTCTTCGTATTGAGGGCTCGGTCGTTGCGTGGAGAAGGCGGGCGACCAGCGACACACAAATAAACGGTGTGGATATTCCGACGGATGCCAAATTGCTCATTGTCCTCGCCTCTGCGAATCATGATGAACGTCATTTCGAAAATCCGGACGTGGTAGATTTGTACCGCGAAAATACCACCGACCATCTGACCTTTGGTTATGGTAGTCATCAATGTATGGGTAAAAATATAGCGCGGATGGAACTGCGTATTTTTCTGGAAGAATTTACCAGACGCTTGCCGCACCTTGAGATAATACCTGATCAGGAATACTGCTATTTGCCGAATACGTCGTTTCGTGGACCCTCAAGCTTATGGGTACAGTGGAACCCGAAGCTCAATCCTGAACGTTGTGATCCAGATTTATTGAAAAAGTATCAGCATTTTCCAATCGGTTCACCAGCGAGGGATGAAATCACGCGCCGAATCGAAGTCACGGAGGTTCATTCCGAATGTGATGGTGTTGTCCGTTTGGTGCTAAAGGCGCCGAATAGTCAAACATTGCCTAAGTGGAGCCCCGGATCTCACATCGACTTATTTATCGATGGGTTTCACCGTCGATATTCACTTTGTGGTTCCCCATCAAGGACTTCCTACGAGATAGCGATATTAAGAGAACCACAAGGCAAAGGCGGATCGGCCCATATTCACGACAAAGTCAAGATCGGCCATTCCGCACGAATTATCGGGCCCAAAAATCACTTCAAACTGGATGAAGGTGCGACTGAGTACATTCTTATCGCCGGTGGTATTGGGATTACCCCAATAACTGCGATGGCGGACCGTTTAAAGCTATTAGGCAAAAAATATATCATCCACTATGCAGGAAAATCAAAGCCGTCGATGGCGATGCGAGAAAAACTGATGTTAGAGCACGCCGGCCATCTTAAGATATATTCGAAACAGGATGGTGAGCAATTAAGTCTTCATGCCGTTACTTACGAGGTGAGTGAAGGACATCAGATCTATGCCTGTGGGCCAGAACGACTGCTTAATGAATTGGAAACCATTGCGGCCGGCTGGCCCGAAAGTATTCTTCATATGGAACGATTTTCTGCTCAGTACTCGGCGCTGAACCCTTACGACGAACATGAATTTAGTGTAACGCTGAAAGATTCTGATATCACCGTGCGCGTAAAAGCGGATCAAACCATTCTTGACGCCTTGCTATCTGTCGGTATTGATGCCCCATACGACTGTAAGGAAGGTATCTGCGGCACTTGCGAGGTGGCTGTTCTTAATGGCGAGATTGATCACAGGGATCATGTGTTAACAAACCGGGAAAAAATTAGTCAGGACCGCATAATGACTTGCTGTTCAAGAGCAAAAGGTAGTGATATTGAAATAGCCATGTGATCGACAAGAACGGATAACAAACACTTTGAACCCTAACATCGCAGTGTAAAAAACTAACAATAAGAGCCAAAGGAGAACCACAATGAAAGTATTTCGGGCTACCATACTAATAAAAGTATTTCGAGTTGCCATACTGGAGTAACGTTCTGTGTCACAGTATTCGGCCAATCTCAACAAGCCGAGTCGCCAGCCGATATGGCTGACCCAACCGCGTCTATGCACGCACTATTCGACGAGTTCTTTGAATGCGCCTTGAACTCAACCCGATGCGGGCATCCAGCATTGGCGATTCCCACTTCAACAATCAGTTCGCTAATTCAATCGGTCTGCAGCATCGTGAAGCCAGTAAGCAGCTCGATGAGAAATTCCTCTCGCGCCAGAAAAGATTGAGCTGCGACATGTTCCTGCACAACCGCAAATAGTCGATCGAAGGTGAACAATTCCCCAGCTACTTATAATCAATCGACCACCGTTTACGGGCCTTGAATTCATTTATACAACTCGGTAGTGGCACCAGTATTCACCCGTTCAAAACCATTAAAGGCTACGATGACTAGCTGTCACGAATCGACCGATTCGTTGTGTACGTTGATCAGACGATCGCAAACATGCAGAAGGGTGTACGATAGGGCGTGGTGCAACCGTAATTCCTGACAGTCAAGTCCATGCCACAGATCGAGTCACAGATTGTCGACTCGGCACAAGACACGGTTTCTAAGCGCCAATCGAAAATATGCCCGATGCCTTCAGTAAAGAGGAACAGAAACGACTTACAGTGGCATTTAGCAATGCTATCAAGAACAAGGTTATTCCAAGTTATATAGGGGTTGCCAGTTTTATCACCAACGATTATCTAGTAGCGGCAAGGGACACTGTTGGGCTGTATGCATTGCCTGGTGGAGCAGCAATACTATTACTGCAGCTGGTCACCGAGATTAGAATCGTGTGAAGACGATTTTATCGCCATCAATATATTTGCCTTCTCAGAGAAGAAACTGGAAGTTCGCAGGATATTGCTAAAGGTAGAGCGATCAGGAAAAGTGGCCGTGGTTTAACAGTTTGGAAACAGGTAAGTGTGCTATCGATTACTTAGAGTTCGCCGCGCTCCTTCCCCGCTAAATATTATTGACGGAGACGAGACACTACTGTGACGTTTTGTCGATAGCAGCAATTACTCACTGCTTCTTAATAGAAGAATCTCCGCCTTCAAATCTTCGTATACAGTTCGTTGCTCAGCCGACAGTTCTCCGCGCAAAAGATTATCGTACTCGTAGGGGTCGGTATCTAGGTCGTAGAATTCTTCCTTGCCGTTGAATCGTAATAGCTTATAGCGCTCACCCCGCATCGCGTAGTCAGATGTTTTAACACCCTCAAAACCACCGAAGAATTCGTCCGCGTATATCCAGTCACGGCGCGACGGACCCTCAGGATCCGACAACGCTGCAAAAAAACTAACCGAGTCGTGCGTCACTGCGTCCGGCACTGCCTCATCGAGATCTACGCCAGCCATCACCATGATCGTCGCGAATAAATCCGTTGAATTCACCAGTGCATCTGAAACTCCCCCGCGCTTGATACCCGGACCCGTAATGATAAGAGGCACATTGACACCGCCCTCGTATATGGTTCCCTTGGCGCGCCCATGCCGAAACGGTGCGCTGACTACCGGATCCCAAGTACCGTTGTCGCCCATGAATATCACGTAGGTATTTTCACGGACATCTGAGTCGAGCGACGCTAATAGCCGGTCTATCTGCATATCCATAGCTTCCATCATCGCGGCAAATGATGCCTGATAGACTTCTCTCTCCATTTTGCTGGAATCAAACTCTGAGTAATCCGATTGCAAGTGTTCCTTTGGAGGAAAATGCAGCGGCGTGTGCCCAAGATTGAAGGCAAACCAAAGAAACCAAGGATTCTCATCCTGCTTATCCAACCAACGGCTAGCGTCATCAACCTTATCGGTAGGTGTGTAGCCGATCTTTCCGGTCACCTCACCGTTGACGACTTTGTTCCAGGCAAAATAGGATTCCGGACCACCGCCCATCAACCCGGCGAAATGATCGAAGCCCGCTAGGTTTGGGTGATCTATCCAACCGTTACCGTCACCTGCCAGATGCCATTTGCCAATGGCCGCTGTCGAATAGCCGAGATCGGGGTCGGTTTTAAGCGCCATGGGTAAAGTAAATTCTTCCGGTAATAAAAAGGGCTTTGGTAACGCTCGGTCCCCGCGCGAAGCTACAGTAGGATATGTGTGATCAGTTGACTCTGGAGGTGACCGTACAGGTTTTGCGGGTGGGGTCGGCATTTTACTACCGCCAACAGGTCGGCCTATACCAGTCCTAAAACCATAACGGCCGGTCATGAGCGTCGCGCGGGTAGGCGAACAAACCGGTTGCGACCAGAAATTATTAAACCGAACGCCTCTCCGCGCCAGTTCATCAAGTGCGGCCGTTTTAGGTGGGTTTTTGCCAAGGCCGTAGGAAGCTAACGTCTCGACCCCCATATCATCGCCGATAATTAGAATGATGTTCGGGGCCGATTTCTGGGGAGAGCCCAAAACATCGAGCCCACCGACTGTTTTAAGCTGGCCGCATGCGGCTACAAACATTGTCACCGCCAGCATGGCAACCCGTAATACTGTCATGGCGATTCTCCATTGGTTCTTATCAAGGCTGGCTTTTGATGTCGATTAATACTTACTAAGCATTGCGCAACACGTTCAGCATGATATCAATACCAGCGTTCATGTACGACCGCGGTATTGTCAGCGACGGCATCAGGCGAAGTACGTTGCCGTATCGTCCGCACGGTACCATTATCACACCACGCTGTAACATCGCGTCCACTATGGCTCCCGTTTTGTCTGGGCTCAGCGGCTCGCGAGTCTCACGATTTGTCACCAGTTCCACACCGATCATCAAACCTCGACCTCGAATATCACCGATGATCTCCAACTCCTCCGCTGCATCCTTTAACCGTTTCATCGCCTCTTTACCGAGTTCAGCCGCTCGCTGAACGAGACCATCACGCTCGATGATATTAAGATTGGTCATACACACCTCGGCAGAGAGGGCATTCGCTGCGAAAGTCTGTGGTTGCGAATTATCGTCAAGCTGCATACCCAGATCTCTGCGCATTATGAGCCCGGCCATCGGTAAATCTCCTCCCATCCCCTTGCCGAACGTCATCATATCCGGCTCCACTCCGGTGTGTTCAATCGACCACATCTTTCCAGTGCGCCCCGTTCCCGCCTGCACCTCGTCGGCAATCAGTAATGCTCCACTCTTTTCGCAGGCGGCCTTGATCGCTTGGAGAAATTCTGGATCCGGTGGCACGTAGCCTCCTTCTCCCTGAAACGGCTCGATGATCACCGCTGCAACGTCGTCAGCTGCGGTGTACGGCGTGTTCAACACATGCTCTGCATAGCCTGCACAGGCCGTTCCGCAACTGCTGCGTTTCAAGCCGAACGGGCAGCGATAGCAATACTGATACGGTAAGTGAATAACCCCCGCCATGAAGGGACCATATCCCTTTCGGTACTGATCGCCCGTAGTTAGTGAGTTTGCCGCGTGCCACGTGCCGTGATACGCCCCATGAAATGCGATGATCTGATGCTTTCCTGTGATCTTCTTGGCGAATTTGACCGCACTCTCCACTGCGCCACTGCCGCTCTGTGTAAAGTAGGTCATGCAACTATCACGAAGGCCTGGAGGGGCTATCGACGAAATTTTCTTAGCAAGCTCTCCCCGTTTGGTGTTGCTGATATCCGATCCGTGCATAAGCACCTTGGACTGACGCTCGATCGCAGCGATGACTTCGGGATGGACACGGCCAACGCTGTTGACCGCGACCCCTGCCGTCATATCAACATAGAGATTGCCGTCCGGATCTTGCACTGTCACACCCTTGGCATTGTCGAAAACCAACGGAAAACGCCCGCCTCCACGGGTCATGGATTCGTAGTTTGGCGCCTCTTCAAGCAAGGCGGCACTGATTGGCCCTGGAAGCGTAGCCGAGACGATTTTTGGCGCGTCGGGAAATGATAGTGCTTCGAGTTTTTGTTCTGAGATCATATTTTTCTCCTGATAATTGTTTATTTTCATACGACGTCTT